>ERZ772973.5-NODE-5-length-286129-cov-18.8251_pt1 | contig 286129 bp, 265 predicted proteins | sample MGYA00580672_ERZ772973 | MGnify/ENA primary metagenome ERZ772973 (study PRJEB29015, sample SAMEA2737938) | human oral metagenome | biome: human oral; feature: human-associated habitat; material: dental | place: China | collected 2152 ...
AGAATTGTTTTTCGTTGACTGACATCAACGATGTTGCATCTGGCTTGTTAGATCCATTATCTAACATGTTTTGCATTGTGTAGTTTTCAGGGTACATCCCGCGCCGATCAAGACAAAAACAGTGCTCGCTAAGAGCACTTTCCCGCATCAGCGCGACTGTCATAATATAACACGCTCGCATTCTTTCGTCAAGTATATTTTCAAGGTTTTTCATTATTTTTGCATATTATATTTTTCTTTCCATATAATATTTATCGATTGCGCGTTGATTGTTCCTTGTTTCTTTCATTTGCCTATGGTATTCTATGATAGAATTTATCCAAGAAAAATGTCTCCTGAAAGGAAATTGATATGCCGAAAAATCCGGTAAAGCATCAGTGCAGCTTCTGCAAGCGCATCATCGACGTGCGCGATCAATACGATATGCCGATCTACGATCCGAATACAGGCTTTGCAATCTGCAAGGACTGTGTGCGTGAGATCAACCGTTTCCTCGACGAGCACGACGCGTCCGTCTCCTCGGAGGAGCGCACATCGTTCCGCATGCAGCTCGACGACGTGCTGGAAAAGACTCGCCCGCACCTCATCAAAGAGTATCTGGACTCCTATATCATCAAGCAGGACCGCGCGAAAAAAATCCTCGCCGTCGCGGTCTACAATCACTATAAGCGCATGAAGTACGGCTACGAAAAGGAAGGCGAGGAGACGGAGATCGAGAAGTCGAACGTCATTATGCTCGGGCCCTCGGGCTGCGGCAAAACGGCACTGCTCTCCCATCTCTCGAAGCTCCTCGACGTGCCGTTCGCGGTGACGGACGCCTCGAGCCTGACGGAGGCGGGCTTTGTCGGCGCGGATGTCGAGGTGGCCGTGCGCAATCTCTACTACGCGGCGGACAAGGACGTGGAGCGGGCAGAGCACGGCATCATCTATCTCGACGAGTTCGACAAGATTGCGCGCAAATCCGGCGCGAACAACTCCATCACCGCCGACCCCGGTCATGAGGGCGTACAGCAGGCACTGCTGAAGATGCTCGAGGGCAGCGTCGTGGAGTTCACGGCGCGCGGGCAGCGCAAGCATCCGGAGGCGCCGACCATCAAGGTGGACACGAAGAACATCCTATTCATCGTCGGCGGCGCGTTCGTCGGCATCGAGAAGGTGATCTCCAAGCGCCTCAAAAAGGGCAATGTCGCCATCGGTTTCGGTGCGGAGGTGCGCGGCAAGGACATCGAGAAGGAGTTTGATACGCTCATTCATCAGGTGACTCCCGAGGATCTGATGGAGTACGGCATCATCCCCGAGATCATCGGGCGTCTGCCCGTCATCTGCACGCTGGAGACGCTGGATGAGGACGCCCTCCTGCGCATTCTCACCGAGCCCATCAACGCGCCCGTCCGTCAGTACGAGAAGCTGCTCGCGATGGACGGCGTGGAACTCGTCTTTACCGAGGATGCGCTGCGCGCCGTCGCAAAGAAGGCGATCGAGCGCAAGACCGGCGCGCGCAGCCTCAAGGGCATCATCGAGGAGGTCATGCTCGATGTGATGTTCGACATCCCGCGCGAGACCGCCCCACGCCGAGTCACCGTGACGAAGGAATGCATCACGGAGGGCGCGGCCCCGATCGTCGAGGTCGCAGCAGCGGGATGAGAAATTTCATCTAAAAACAGTCGACGAAAAAGAGCGCATCGCGTGCCGTTCTCAATGCACGCGATGCGCTCTTTCTGTTGATTCGTTTAGTCCTTCATGCGCGGCAAAGTCATCGTGCCGAAGGCTTTTTCCTTGCGGTGGCAGTGCGGGCACTCATTCTCGATGAGTCCCGTGTAGCCGCAGACGGGATCGCGGTCGACGGGGTGGTTGATGGAGAAGTACCCCATGTCCGCGTCGTGCATGGCGCGTACGACCTTCTCGAACGCCTTGACGTTCTTCGACGGATCGCCGTCCATCTCGATGTAGGCGATGTGTCCCGCGTTCTCGAGCGCGTGGTACGGCGCCTCGATGCGGATTTTGTCGTAGGCGCTGATTTCGAAGTAGACGGGCACATGGCTGGAGTTTGTCATGTAGGAGCGGTCGGTGACGCCCGGGATATTGCCGTACGCCTTCTTGTTGGCACGCTGGAACTGTCCCGCCGTGCTCTCCGCCGGGGTGCCGAACGTTGACCAGTTGCGGTGCTCCGCCTCCGTGTAGGCGTCCGTGCGTTCGCGCATATGCCCGATGATCCGAAGGCCGAGTTCCTGCGCCTCCTCGCTCTCGCCGTGATGCTTGCCCGTGAGCGCGACGAGGCACTCGGCAAGGCCGCAGAAACCGATGGAGAACGACGCATGCTTTAAGAGGTCCTTGATGGAGTCGACGGGGCTCGCTTTCTCGCTGTCGAGCCAGACGCCCTGTCCCATGAGGAACGGATAGTTATAGACATGTTTTTCCTCGATGACCTTCAGACGGTCAAGGAGATAGTCGTGGCAGAGTTCGATGTAGTAGTCGTAGAGCTCCCAGAATTTATCGAGATCGCCCTTTGCCTCGAGCGCGAGCTTGGGCAGGTTGATCGTCGTAAAGGAGAAGTTGCCGCGGCTGCCCGACTGCTCGGGGCCGTTGACGTTGCTCATGACGCGCGTGCGGCAGCCCATCGTCGCAACACAGCTGTTGTAGTCGCCGGGCTTGTAGTACTGGAGGTTGTACGGCGCATCGATGTTGACGTAGTTCGGGAAGAGCCGGCGCGCACTGACGCGGCAGGACTCGATGAAGAGGTCGTAGTTCGGATCCTCGGGGTTGTAGTTGACGCCCGCCTTCAGCTGGAATACGGAGATCGGGAAGATTGCCGTCTCACCGTTGCCGAGGCCGTTCCAAATGGCGCTGAGCACCTCGCGGGTGACGAGGCGCCCCTCGGGCGAGGTGTCCATGCCGTAGTTGATGGAGCTGAACGGCACCTGAGCGCCCGCGCGCGAGTGGAGTGTGTTGAAGTTGTGGATGAGCGCCTCCATCGCCTGATGCGTCTCCTCCTCGACGCTCTCACAGGCGAGCTGATAGATCGTATCCGCATCCGCCTCGAGCTCCTGTGCGACCGGCGTCTCAAACGCTGCGCTGTAAACGACGTTCAGTGCGCGCTGCAGTTCTGCACGCGCAAGCGCCGCCCGCTCCTCGTCCTGGTTCTCCGCGTAGACGCAGACGGCGAAATCGAGCTCATGGCGCAGTGCCTTTTTGAACGCTTCATGGGTGAACTGCCCGCGTCCGAGACGGTAGAGGAGCGCTTTCCACGCCTCCTCGACGAGTGCCTTGCGGAAGGACTTTTTCACGCCGTCCGCCATCGCGTAGTCAAACGCGTTGATGCTCTGCCCGCCGAACATATCGTTCTGGTTCGACTGGATCGCGATGCACGCGAGGCTCGCGTAAGCACGGATGGAGTTCGGCTCGCGCAGGAAGCCGTGTCCCGTGGAGAAGCCGCCGCGGAAGAGCTTCAGCAGATCGATCTGGCAGCAGTTGAATGTAATGAGCGAGAAATCCTTGTCATGAATGTGGATGAAGTTCTCGCGGTCCGCCGTCGCGTAGCGCTCATCGAGCACATAGTTGTCGACGAAGTGCTTCGCCCCCTCCGCGCCGAGTTTCAGCATGATGCCCATAGACGCGTCCGTGTTGATGTTCGCATTGTCGCGCTTGAGGTCGGAGTCGACGGCATCGGCGAAGAAGATGTCGCGATAGCTCGCCATGAGGTGCTTTTGCGCAAGACGGCGCTGCGCGTGGCGCTGGCGATAGGTGATGTAGCGGCGCGCGATGTCGTAGAAGCCGTGCGCGAGCAGCTGCTTCTCGACGAGATCCTGGATCTCCTCGACGCTGATCTCCGCGCGGTTCTCGAACGACGCCTCGACCGCCGCCGTCACCTCGTCGATCTCGAGCGCTGTCATCGGGTGCACATACTCCTTGCTTGCCGCCGCAATCGCGTTGAGAATCTTCGCGCGGTCATAGGGCACCGCGTGCCCCGCGCGCTTCGTTACCGTCGTCACTGTCATGAATAGAACTCCTTTAAAATATACTATATCTTGTGTTTGTCGTTCCTTGATACGGAACATATTGTAACAGAGCCGCGGATGATACGCAAGATATTTTTCAATTTTTCTCTGCTGCCCGTGCACGCTCCCCTGCCATTCTTTCTTTGCGTATCATCGTCCGATGGTATATAATGAAACATTATATCATGTTAAGAGGGGATCACTTTATGAACGACACAAATGCAGCCGCCTCCCGCCGCAGGATCATCCTGAGCGGCATCCAGCCCACCGGCACATTCACCCTGGGCAATTATCTCGGGGCGGTGAAGAATTGGCGGCAGCTGCAGGAGGAGTATGACTGCTATTATTTTGTCGCCGACCTCCACGCGCTCACGGTCTACCACGATCCCGCCGCGCGCAGGAAAGCGAGCCGCGAGGCGTTCGCTCTGCTGCTTGCGTGCGGGCTCGATCCCACAAAGAGCCTCGTCTTCATCCAGAGTCACGTGCCCGCCCACGCGCAGATGGCGTGGATGCTCTCCTGCCTCAGTCCGTTCGGCGATCTCTCGCGCATGACGCAGTTCAAGGACAAATCGGCGAAGCACCCCGAGGACATCAATGCGGGTCTCTTCACGTATCCGGCGCTGATGGCAGGCGACATCCTGCTCTATCAGGCGGACTACGTGCCCGTCGGCGCGGATCAGACGCAGCATCTCGAGTTCACGCGGAACATCGCCGCGCGGTTCAACCACATCTACGGCGAGACGTTCCGCCTGCCCGAGGGGTATTTCCCGAAGACAGGTGCACGCGTCATGAGCCTCGCGGAACCGACGGCAAAGATGAGCAAGTCGGACGAGAACGCCAAGGCGACGATCTTCATCCTCGACGATGAAAAGACCATCCTGAAGAAATTCAAATCCGCCGTCACGGACAGCGAGGCCCTGGTCGCGTTCCGCGAAGGAAAAGACGGCATCAATAATCTGATGACGATCTACTCCGCCGTGACGGGGAAATCCATGGAGGCGATCGCGGACGAATTCAGCGGCAAAGGCTACGGCGACTTCAAGACAGCGGTCGGCACGGTCGTCGCCGAGGAGCTGCGCGAGATCCGCGAGAACTACGCCCGGCTCCTCAAGGATGCGGCGTATCTCGACGCCGCCATCATGGACGGCACGGAACGCGCCTCACAGATCGCAGAGAAGACGCTCCGCAAAACGATGCGCAAAATGGGCCTCGTCTGATGAGTGCGCATCGCGTAACGCGCGCCGTCATCCTCGCGGCAGGACGCGGGACACGCCTCGCACCGCTGACGGATCATATGCCGAAGCCTCTCGTCCCCGTGAACGGGCGTCCGATCATCGCGACAATTTTAGATGCGCTTAATGATGCGGGGATTTCGTCGATTACTATTGTGCGGGGCTACGCTGGCGCAGCGTTCGACATGCTCCGCGCAGAGTACCCGCATCTCTCCTACATGGACAATCCCGACTGGGCGACGGCAAACAATATTTCATCCGTTGCGCGCGCAGGGCGGGCGGGGCTTCTCGAAGACAGCTACGTGATCGAGGGCGATCTCTATCTCGCGCATCCCGCCGTCATCACATCCATGCAGGAGCGCTCAAACTACATTGCGTTTCCCGTTGCAAAGACAGACGACTGGTGTTTCGACACGGACGCGGCCGGGAAGATCACACACATCGATACGGCGAGCGATCACCCGTGCCATCAGATGCTCGGGCTGTCGTACTGGACGCCAGAGGACGGACGGCGGCTCGCAGCGTGCGCGAACGAACTTTACAAGGAGGAGCGTTACCGCCAGCTCTACTGGGATGAGATCATGCTGAAATACTATCCGCACGAATGCGACGTATATATCAGGGAATGCGCGCGGGAGGATGTGTGGGAGATCGACACCGTGGAGGAGCTCAGGGCACTCGAGGAGCGCGTAAAGGGCAGCAAAAAGCCAATGGGATAGAGGGAGAATGAAAGTTATGAAACGTGTTTACACCTGCTTCTGCACCGACATCATCCACGAGGGACACCGGAACCTCCTTCGCGCTGCGGCAGAACTGGGCGCGGTGACCGTCGGCGTGCTCTCCGATCCGGAGATGGTGCGCTACAACCGCTTTCCGACCAAGGCGCTCGCCGAGCGCATGGAGATGATCCGCGTGCTGCCCGAGGTCGCAGAGGTCGTCGTACAGGAGCACATCATGTACGACGAGATTCTCGATCAGCTGCGCCCCGACTACGTGGTGCACGGGAGCAACTGGGCGCAGGGGCCCGAGTCCTCGATCCGCAAAAACGTGCTCGCCTGCCTCGCACGCTATGGCGGCGAGCTCGTCGAGCCGCCGTATACCGAAAGCAAGGAAGTCCGCAACATCGACTGGCGCATGCGCGAGCAGCTCGCGATGCCCGAGGCGCGCCGCGGGCGCCTGCGCCGCCTGCTCGAGATCGTCCCCATTGTAAAGACAATCGAGGTCCACAACGGCCTCACAGGACTGATCGCAGAGAAAACCGTCGTTGAGAACGACGGCGGGCTCGACCAGTTCGACGCCATGTGGATCTCGAGCCTCTGTGACTCGACCTCGCGCGGCAAGCCGGACATCGAGCTGATCGACCTCTCCGACCGCATCCAGACCATCAACGAGGTCATGGACGTCACGACGAAGCCCATCATCCTCGACATGGACACGGGCGGCACAGCGGAACATTTCGCCTACAACGTCCGCACCCTTGAGCGCATCGGCGTCTCTGCCGTCATCGTCGAGGACAAGACAGGCGCAAAGCGCAACTCCCTCTTCGGCACGGAGGTCGCACAGACGCAGGACACGATCGAAAACTTCTCCGAGAAGATCGCCGCGGGCAAAGCGGCGCAGCGCACCGAGGAGTTCATGATCATTGCGCGCATCGAGAGCCTGATTCTGGAAAAGGGCATCGAGGATGCGCTCGCGCGTGCAGAGGCCTATGTTGCTGCGGGCGCAGACGGCATCATGATTCACTCGCGCGCCAAATCGCCCGATGAGGTCATCGCGTTCTGCGACGCCTTCCACACGAGCCACCCCGACGTGCCCATCGTCGCCGTCCCCTCCTCCTACAACACCATCACGGAGGCGGAGCTTGCAGCGCACGGCGTGCGCATCGTCATCTACGCAAACCAGCTCACGCGCAGCGCCTTCCCCGCGATGGAGAACGCGGCGCGCTCCATCCTCGTCCATCACCGCGCGCACGAGATCGACGCCGAGCTCCTGCCGATCAAGGACATCATCCGGCTCATCGAGGTGGTATAGTGACAAATGAATGGAAGGCGGTCTGGAACCGGCGGCAGGCGGAGACAGACACCCTCACGGGGAGCTGGCAGAACATCTTTCTCGAGCTGAAACGGCTCAACGGATTTGACGTTGTGGACGGCGGCATCCCGCTGGACTCGCTCCTGATGCAGGGACGGCGGATCAGAGAGCTGCTGCATCTGACGGAGGGCATGAGCGTCTACGACGTCGGCTGCGGCGCGGGGGCAAACCTCTATCTCCTCGCGCGCAGCGGCATCGCCGTCGGCGGCACAGACTACGCCCGTCCGCTCGTCGAGATCGCACGCAGCGTGCTTCCTGCGGCGCGCGAGCTCACCTGCGGCGAGGCGGATGCCTTCGACACAACCATAAAATATGACGCTGCACTCTCCAACAGCGTCTTTTCGTATTTTCCCGATGAGGCTTTTGCCGCGCGCGTTCTCACGCGCATGCTCAAAAAAACTGCGGGCGCGATCGGCCTCATCGACATCCATGACGCAGATAAAGAAGAAGAATTCCTCGCCTACCGCCGCGCCGCCATCCCGGACTATGACGAACGCTATAAGGGCCTCGGCAAGCTCTTCTACCGCCGCAGCTTCTTTGAGGACTTCGCCCGCGCGCACGATCTTCGCATCGAGTTCCCCGCCATCGAGATGGAAGGCTATTGGAACACCCCGTTCGTCTTTCACGTATTCCTGTATCGAAAGTAGGTCACCGTGGACAATAAATGGAGAGCCATTTGGAATCGCAGAAAGCCCGGCACAGGAAAGCTGTCGGGGAACTGGGAGGACATTTTCCTCGAGCTCAAGCGCCTCAACGGTTACGATGTGATGGGAGAAGGCATCTCACTGGATGCCTTCCTCGACGAATACGCACAGACAAAAGAACTGCTCCGCCTCACCAATGATTCCAGCGTTTTTGAAGTCGGCTGCGGGACAGGTGCAAACCTCTATCTGATGCAGCGTGATGGGATGACCGTCGGCGGAACGGACTACGCCGAGGGACTTATCGAGACCGCACGCACGGTGATCTCATCCCCGGTAGAGCTATACGCCGGCGAGGCGGACGCCATCAGCGTCGATCAGAAATACGACGCCATCTTTGCCAGCGGCGTATTCCCCTACTTCCCCAATGACGACTACGCCGTCCATGTCCTCAACCTCATGCGGGAAAAGAGCCGCGGCCCCATCGGCATCATGGGGCTGCATGATATTGAAAAACGCGAAGACTACCTTGCCTTCCGTCGGGCAAATATTCCCAACTACGACGAGCTGTATAAGGGTCTGCAGCGGCACTTCTACACACACAGCCTCTTTACCGACTATGCATCGGCACATGGACTGCGCATCGCATTTCCTTCCATGGAGCTCAAGGGATACTGGAACACGCCGTTCATCTTCAACTGCTTTATGTATCGGAAGTCATCATGAATATCAAGCGAAACATTCTGCTCAACCCCGGCCCCGCAACGACCACAGACACGGTCAAGGCGGCGCAGCTCGTCCCCGATATCTGTCCGCGCGAGCGCGCGTTCGGCGATCTCATGCGTCAGCTCGGCACGGATCTCCTCAGGGTCGTCCACGTCGATGCAGCAGACTGGACGACCGTACTTTTCTGCGGCTCCGGCACGATCTGCATGGACGCCTGCGTGAGCTCGCTCGTGCCTGCGGACAAAAAACTCCTCATCGTCAACAACGGCGCCTACTCCGCACGTGCTGCGGCGATGGCGCGCGCCTATGCCGTGCCGCATATCGATCTGACCTTCCCCATTGACGGGCTGCCCGACCTCGCCGCCGTTGAGCGCACGCTCAACGAGCATCCCGACATCGCTGCCGTCTACACGACGCATCAGGAGACGGGCACGGGCATCCTGAACCCCGTACGCGAGATCGGTGCCCTCGCCCATGCGCACGGCGCGGTCATGATCGCGGACACGATCTCCACCTATGCGATGATCCCGTTCTCCGCGGACGAGATGAACATCGATGTCTGCATGTCCTCGGCGCAAAAGGGAATCCAAGGCATGACAGGCCTCTCGTTCGTCCTCGCAAAAAAAGCGGTTCTCACGGCGGCAAAAGCCTATCCCGTACGCTCGTACTATACGAACCTCATCATGCAGTACGAAGGGTTTGAGGAGACGGGCGAGATGCGCTTCACTCCGCCCGTACAGACCGTCTACGCGGCAAAGCGCGCACTGATGGAGTACTTCGTCGAGGGAGAGGAGAAGAAATGGGCGCGCCACACGCGCGTCGCAAACGCCATCCATGAGGGGCTTGCGCAGCTCGGTCTCAGCGAAGCCATCCCGCGTGAAATCCAGTCGGGGCTCGTCGTCGCGGTGAAGTACCCGTCGGCGGACTTCGACTTTCTCCGCGTGCACGACTACTGCTATGAACGCGGCTATACCATCTACCCGGGCAAGATGCAGACGGCATCAACGTTCCGTCTCTGCGCCCTCGGCGCGATCGATGCGGCGGATATCCACGGCTTCTTCCGCGTATTCGAAGAGGCACTAAAGGCTCGATAACCAACAGGAGAACAGCAGGAGAGGGATAAATGCAGGACGATTTCACCGTATTCTGGCGCAACGACGAATACGCATACAAGCTGTTTTACGATCTCCTCGACCGCTCCGAGCGCGGAGCATACGATGATGATTTCCTCGTCCAGCTCGCCGCTTACCGCGAAGCCGCCCCGGATTCCGAGCGCGCGGATATCTTTGCCGCGCGCTATTTGCTTGCGCAGAACGATCCTGCAGGCGCCGCTCTCTGCGGGGAGCGTGCATTCCGCCGGCGCACCATGAGCACGGCGGCATGGAATGTTCTCGCCGCCGCACATCGCCGCCTGGGGAATGCGGCGGATGCCGCTGTGTTCGAATCGTACGCGTACCGTTTCGACCACGGGCAGGCGCCCGCATGCTCCCCGGAGATGAATGCTGCAGCGCTCGCACGCCTCACGCGCGCAATGAACGGGTGCCTCGACGCGCCGCTCACAAAGAGGCGTGCTGCCGTCGAAAACAACACGCTGACCTTTCATCCGGATGTCTTTGTCGGGGAGTATCTTCCGGTCACGGTCCCGGACGGCAGCGACCGCTTCTGGGTCGGGACCTACGCCGACGGCGGCTTCCTCTCGGACCGGGGCTATATGATCGCAGATGTCCGCGCGAAGGACTGGTTCCATGACAATATCTGCCGGGACTTCCCCTTTGACCTGCAGAAGGCGCACGAGGTCAAGGGAACCGTTCAGATCGAGGTGCCGGAGGGACGCGCGGTGATTCTCCCCCTCGGAGGGACGGCGCCCCTGCAGGAGCTGATCGTACAGACGCCGTCCCATGACGATCAGCTGGCCTACCTCGGCAAATGGTCGTACAGCCATCTGCGCCTCTGTGAGACGACAACGCTCATATGTGAGGATGACGCTCCGTTTGCCGTCGGGGCGCCCATCCTTCTCGGCCACAGTCCCGCGCGCAAAAAACTCGTGCTGAACATCCTCCTCGATGCGCTCCCGTGGAATGTCGTACGGCCCCATTTTGCCGAATGGATGCCGAACATCGCGCGCTTTTTTGCGCGCGGCACGATCTTTGACGAACATTTTTCCACGTCGGAGTATACCTATCCTGCCCTGCCCGCGATCGAGACGGGGCGCTATGCCCACCACACGCAGCTCTTCTGCGCAGAGTCGAGTCATGAGCTCGCCCCCGAGATCCTCACACTCGCGGAGTGCATGAAGGATCTCGGCTATCATACTGCTGCCCCCATCACCTCCCCGGACGGCGTATACAACGGCACGATGCGCGGATATGACCGGCTGATCACCGCGACCTGGCAGCTCCCCTCGCTGCTCGGAACGAGCCGCGCGATCCATCATATCGAGGCGTTCGGCGAGGCGGATCTCTTTGCATTCCTCCATCTCTCCGATGTGCACCCGTGGGATGCGATGGGGCTCCACTTCGCAGCCGAGGTTGAGACGCGCCTGCCGCTTGCGCAGCGGCTGTTTGCCTGGGAGAAGGCGACCGCGAGTGTCCGCCTGCCCGATTTCGAGATTTACAAGGCTCAGTTCCGCGCGGGTCTCAGCGATGCGGACCGCAATATCGGCGCGCTCCTGTCCTACATCGAGCGCCGTTACAGCGATGACGAGTTCATTGTGAGCCTCTACTCCGATCACGGGAGTTCGGTCTTCACGCCGCGGCCGGAGGGCGCAGAGCCCGATATCATCGGAGAAAACTCAACGCGGGCGGCGTGGATGATGCGCGGTGCCGGCGTGCCCGAAGGAGTGGTCGCGCAGGAGCTGACAAGCATCGTCGATCTCTATCCGACGCTGGCGCACCTCTGCGGATTTCCTGCGGCGTCCGACATCGACGGCAGTCTGCCCGCGGTCTTCGGCGGCAGGGAGCGCGACGCTGTGTATTCTTTCTGCATGTATCCGGGGCAGACATATAAACTTGCCATGCGCACGAAAACGCATGCTCTGCGCCTCGAGACACGCACGCCGGTCGAGCGTGACGGGACCGCAGACTTTGCAGGCGCGCAGGTTGGGATCTATCCGCGTGGGCATGAGCTCACAGAGGGCCGCGCGCTGGACGGCAGGGAGCTGCGCGCATTCTTTTATCCGCGTGCCCGCGATTTTGTCCGGGAGTTCGCAAATAATGCAGAGTTTTTTGCGCCGAGAGATTGATTCTTTTGCCTGCGGCAGCAGGGGCAAAGTGCCCCTTCATAAATAGAAAGGAGGCCTGCATGACGGACGATTTCAGCACATTCTGGCAGAACAATACGCGTGCTTATGCACTCTTCCAAGACCTCCTTGCGCGCGCGGAGCGTGGTGCCTACGATGATGATTTCCTTGTGTGTCTTGCCGCCTATCGGGAGGAGTCGCCAAAATCTGAGCGTGCGGATATCTTGGCCGCACAGTACCTCCTCGCAAACGGCGATGCGGAAAATGCTGCCCTCTGCGGGGAGCGCGCGTTTCGCCGCCGGCCGGTCGAGCCCGCCGCATGGCAGGTGCTCTCGCGGGCCTATGCGGCGCTCGGGCGCTATGCGGACGCGCTCGTTATGCAGGGCTACCCGCTGAATTTCTTCAAGGTGCCGATCTCGCTGAATGTACCGTCCGCGGCACTGACAGAGGAGACGCTCGCCCGTCTCTCGCGGGCGACGGGCAAGGCCAACTACGCGCCCTATGCACTCAGCCGCATGAGCTGTACGGCCAGCGGCGGCCTGACGGCGTCGTCGACCGTGTTTTTCGAAGAGTTCCTGCCGGTCTCGGAGCATATCGCGCCGCGTTACTATGTCGGGGCGTACACGGAGCAGGAGATCCACGGGAACAAACGCTGGCTGATGGAGACGATCCGCAGTGCGCCGGGACTGGCACACAATGTCGGCGGAGACTTCACATTCGACATCATGCGCGCGGAGCCGCCGGCAAAAGATGCCGTCATTGCCCTCGAAGAGGGCGCAGAGGCTCTCGTGCCGGTCTTCGGCACGGCAGATGGTCAGGTGCTCACGGCGCAGACAAAGACGGTGGACGACTGCATCTGGCTGAATCCCGCGACACCGAATTATTTCCGCCTCAATGCGGCAACGCGGCTCTCCTCGGCGGAGGATTTTGTCGTGGGAACGCCGATCCGCATCGGTCACAGCCCTGCGCGCAGAAAACTGGTGCTGAATATCCTCGTGGACGCTCTCCCGTGGCAGGTGCTGCGCGCATCGTTCGCCGATCACATGCCGAACACGGCCCGCTTCTTCGCATACGGCACGATATTCGACCAGCATTTCTCCGTGCTCGAGTATACCTATCCCTCGCTCCCAACGATCGAGACGGGAATGTACCCGCAGCACACGGGCATATTCAGCGAGTGGGCCGCGATCGAGCTGTGTGAGGAGATTATCACGATTTCCGAGCGAGCGCGTGCGGCGGGCTATGCGACGGCGAGCCTCATGGGCGACGGCATCGGGATTTACAACGGTGTGACGCGCGGCTATGACCGCCTCATTGTCTCGCCCTACCGGCTCCATGCCTACGAGGGCATCGAGCGCACCATCCGCTATCTCGACGGCTGCAGCGATGCCGATCACTTCATCTTTCTCCATTTCGGCGACGTTCACCCGTGGGGCGGCGAGATGTTCCAGATCTCCTCGAGCGCTCAGATGCAGCTGCCCCTCGCGGGGCGCCTCTCGGGCTCCAAGGAGAAGGTGACCAGCCCCTACCTGCGGCCGAGCGCCTTCTACCAGACAGCGTTCCGACAGGCACTGCGCGATACGGACCGTGCGCTCGGCACCCTGTTTTCCTATCTCGAGCAGCATTATGCACCCGAGGACTATCTCGTGAACCTCTACTCGGATCACGGCGTGCCGATCTTCAGCCCGACGCACTACATTGTGGATACGCAGCTGACGGGGGCCGCGTGGATGATGCGCGGCGCCGGCGTGCCCGACGGGCTGGTCGCCGATGAATTGACCAGTGCCGTCGATATCTACCCCGCGCTCGCCCGTCTCCTCGGCTTTCCCGTCGCCGAAAATGTGGACGGCGTGCTTCCGAAACTCTTTGGCGGAACAGGACGCGCGATCGCATACAGCAATTCACTCTTTCCGCACAAGCACTATCATCTCGCGGCGCGCGCCAAGGACTATACGTTCTGCCTCGATACGCTGGATCCCGTCTCGCTCAGCGGCACCGCCGATCTCGCGCGGACCAAGACGGGCATCTATCCGCGCGCGCACGAGCACGAGGAGGGCTATGAGGCGGACAGCGCGGAGCTGCGCCGCTTCTTCTACCCGCCCGTGCGGGCATTTCTGGAGGGCATCGGGAACAACGGAGAGAGATTCCCCCTGCCGGAGGAGATAACAGGATGAAGGACGATTTCAGCACATTCTGGCAGAACAATGCGCGCGCCCGTGAGCTCTTCTGCGCTCTTCTTGCGTGCGCGGAGCGCGGCGCCTACGATGACGACTTTCTCATGCAGCTCGCCGCCTATCGGGAGGAGTCGCCCGATTCCGAGCGTGCGGATATCTTTGCCGCGCGCTATTTGCTTGCGCAGGGCGATGCCGCGGGGGCGGCCGTTTGCGCGGAGCGTGCATACCGCCGCCGCCCGGTAAATTATGAGGTGTGGAAGCTGCTCGCGGAGATTTACGAGTGCCTTGATCGTCCGGTCGATGCGCTCACGATGTGCGGCAATTCCTACGGACTCTATGGGACGCCCATCCCGCTTCCCCTCGCGCGCCGCGGCGGCAGAGAGGGGCTGAGCCGCCTCTCCGTCGCCGCATGGCACGGCACGGGTGCGCCCATGACGCAGCGCCGCGCCGTATGGGACGGCGATTCGCTGGATTTTGTCCTCGACGCCTTTGTCGGGGAGCATCTGCCGCTCACGCCGCCGCGGGGAAGCGCGCGTCACTGGGTCGGGGTCTATGTGGAGAACGCCTTCCTCTCGGATCGGAGCGCCCTCATCGAACAGGTGCGGCACACGGGGGTCTTCGTCGACAAGATGCAGCGCGATTTCCCGTTCCAGCTGCAGCGCGCAGAGGAGGTGCGCGGCAGTGTGGAGATCCCTGTCCCTGCAGGCGCTGAGATCATTCTCCCCGTCGCAGGAACAGAGGACTTACAGGAGCTGCGCATCGAGACAGATACGATGCCGCCTCAGGCAGCCTATCTCGGCAAGTGGGCATTCAGCCATTTCCGCCTCGCAGAGACGACACGCCTGCATTCCGCCTCCGGCGCGCCCTATGCCGTCGGCACGCCCATCCACCTCGGACACAGCTCTGCGCGGCGCAGACTGGTGCTGAATATCCTCGTGGACGGGCTCTCATGGAACATCGCCCGCACGCGGTTCCCCGACTGTATGCCGAACATCGCGCGCTTCTTTGCGCGCGGCGTGATCTTCGACCAGCACTTCTCCACGTCCGAATGCACCTATCCGGCGCTCCCCGTCATCGAGACGGGGCGCTATCCGCAGCATACGCAGGTCTTCAACGAACGCGACAGCCACGAGATCCCGCTCGATTTCAAAACGCTTTCCGAGTGCATGACGGATCTCGGCTACTATGCCGCCGCGCCGATAGGGGCAAGCGACAGTGTCTGCTGCGGGGCGCTGCGCGGGTACGATCTCCTGAATGTGAGCGCGTGGAAACTGTCGTCCGCAGAGATGGCAGACCGCGCCATCATGCAGATCGAGGCGTTTGACGAAACGGATCAGTTCCTCTACCTGCATACGACGGATGTTCACCCGTGGAACGCAAAGGGCTTCAAATTTCACCCGGCGGTGGAAACACATCTGCCGCTCCGTCAGCGCCTCTTTGACATCGATGCACATATCGCGAGCGTTCGCCTGCCGAAGCTCCGCATCTATCAGGAGCAGTTCTGGCAGAGCCTCGCCCATGCCGACCGCAGCATCGGGCATCTCCTCACCTATATTGAGGAGCGCTTCCGCCCCGATGAATATATTGTAAGCCTCTATTCCGATCACGGCAATTCGGTATTCACGACGCCGACCGGAGGCATCGTTGACGTCATTGGAGAAAACTCAACGCGCGCGGCGTGGATGATGCGCGGTGCAGGCATACCGGAGGGCATGGTCATTCCCGAGCTGACGAGCATTGCGGATATCTATCCAACGCTTGGCGCTCTCGCAGGATTCCCCGCAGCATCCGATATCGACGGGAATCTGCCTGCGGTCTTCGGCGGAACGGAGCGTGACGCCGTCTGCAGCGTGTCGATGTTCCCAGGGCAGACGTATAAGCTCGCCGTGCGCACGCACGAGTATACGATGCGCCTCGAGACGCGCGCGGTGCTCGACGAAGACGGAACGGCAGACTTCGCCGACGCCCGTGCAGCGATCTACCCGCGCGCCCACGAGCTCGAGGAAGGCTATGAAATCGACAGCGCGGAGCTGCGCGCGTTCTTTTACCCGCGTGCCCGCGCGTTTGTGCGGGAGACGGCAAACAACGGCGAGTTTTGGCCGGCGATGCGTGCGGCGCGCCCGGAGTGGTTTGGGGAAAATCATAGGAGGATCGAATGAACGTCAACGAACTCATCGCTGCGCTCGGCGCGGACTTTTTCACGGGCGTGCCGGACTCGAAGCTGCGCCCGCTCGTGGATTATCTCATGGATACCTACGGGAGTGGCGGGCCGTCGCATATCATCGCCGCGAACGAGGGCAGCGCCGCGGCGCTTGCGGCGGGCTATCATCTCGCGACGGGCAAGACGCCGCTCGTCTATCTGCAGAACAGCGGGCTCGGCAACATCGTGAACCCTCTCCTCTCGCTCCTGCATGAGGAGGTCTACGGCATCCCCTGCGTCTTCGTTATCGGCTGGCGCGGAGAGCCGGATCTCCATGATGAGCCGCAGCATCTCGTGCAGGGACGGCTGAGTCTGCCGCTGCTCGAGACGATGGGCGTAAAGACGATGGTGCTCACGCGCGCGACGGCACCGGCAGATGCCGCTGCCTGGATAAAGGAGCAGCGCTCTCATCTCGCAGCGGGCGGGCAGTGCGCCTTCCTCGTCCGCGAAGGGGCATTGGAATACCCGAAGCGGAAATACGGGAATACATATGCCCTGCGCCGTGAAGATGTGATCGCGCGCATCCTCGATGCGGCAGGAGACGCCGTCATCGTCGCCACCACGGGCAAGACGGGGCGCGAGCTCTTTGAGCTGCGCGAGCGACGCGGTGAGGATCACGCACATGACTTTCTCACCGTCGGCTCGATGGGGCATGCGGGTGCGATTGCGCTCGGCATTGCGCTCCATCGTCCAGAGCAGCGTGTGCTTGTGCTCGACGGCGACGGCGCTGCGCTGATGCATATGGGCACAATGGCAACCATCGGTGCGGTCGCGCCGTCGAATCTCATGCACATCCTCCTCAACAACGAAGCACACGAGAGTGTCGGCGGCGCGCCGACCGCAGCGGCGGCGGTGCTCTTTCCCGCCGTTGCCGTGAGTCTCGGCTATCATATCGTCAAGGCGGCGGAGACGGAGGAGGAGCTTGCACGCGCCCTCGCAGAGCTGCAGAGAGCCGATGCCCTCACCTTCCTCGAGATCCGCACCGCCGTCGGCTCCCGCGCCGATCTCGGCCGCCCGACCACGACGCCTGCAGAGAACAAAGAGGCACTGATGCGCACGCTGCGCGGATAAGAAAAAGAAGCAAAGAGGCCTCTGCACGAAAGCCAAAATAACGTTCGTGCAGAGGCCTCTTTGTTATGTCTCTTTTATCGCTGCGCCGTTACCCTTTCCCATGCACAAGCGCCATCGCGAGCTCGGCGTTGCGCGCCGCGAGAATGCGCATCTGCGCGAGGAGGTCAGCGTTCGCGGCGGTGAATTCATGCCGCGCTTCCCATTTGCGGCGCACCTCCTTGAGGACGCTCGCCGTCGTGATGTCCTGCAGGTCGTTGACGGGCTTCTCGCCGATGGAGCGCAGGAAGCGATCGACCTTCGGATCGTAGGAGATGCCGATCATCGGGACCCCCATGACCCCGGCAAAGATGAGTGCATGCAGGCGAATCCCGATCATGAGGTCCATGTTGGCGACGAGGGAGAGCAGCTCGCTCGTTGTGTACTCATTGGTGAGAACGGTGCAGTCTTCATGCGTCCATGCAGCGACAGTCTCTGCCGTCCGTACATCCTCGGGGTACTGCATGGGGAGAAAGACGACGCGCGCATCCAGCTCGCGGACGATGGCGTCGCTGATCTCGGCAAGGATCTCCTTGTAGTGCTGCCAGCCCTGCCAGTCGCGCACGGATACGCCGATGACAGGCTTTGCCCCGTCCGCGCCGTACTGCGCGAGGATGGCGCGCCCGGCCTCGCGGCCGACGGGGCGGATCCCGAGCACGGGATCTGCTGTGCACTCCATCGGCGGGCGCGTAATGCCGAGGCGGCGGAGTTCCGCCATCGAGCCCTCGTCGCGCACGGTGATGAGCGAGACGCGGTTGCCCAGCCAGCGCATGCAGCGGCAGGCAAACCTCCCCGTAACAGGGCCGACGCCCTGTGCATAGAGCATGACGCGCCGACCAAGGAGAAGCGCGAGGAGGATGACCGCCATATAGTAGTACAGGCTGCGGCGGCTCGTAACATTCTGCAGCAGGCTGCCGCCGCCGCTGATGAGAAGATCGGCACGGCGCACGGCGCTGAAGATTTTGCCTGCATCAAGAGCCCCGACGGCATGCACGCCGTGACGGCGCTCGGTATCCTCCGGATCTGCAGAGATGACGGTGATATGAAGTTCCGGGTCCAAATCTCCGAGTACCTCCAGCATGGCCGCGAGCATTGCTTCATCGCCCGCATTCTTTGCTCCGTAGTACCCCGATACGACGATCCGCTTCATCGGGTAGAATGCCCTCCGTTCCGTTTTTCCACTTCCTGCTGCTGTCTTCCTTCACCGCTCGAGACGCTGCTTCCGCCGCAAACGGCCCGCCTCCCCGCGGCAGCGGAGAGGCTCTGCTTTACGCCCGTTTCACCCGCTCGAGCAGACGGTTCCATGCTGCAACGAGCGCAACGAGTACAGTGCCGATGATCCCCCCGAGGAATACGCCGCCGATGCCGCGTACGAATGACATCTCGATCGGCGTGCGCATATGTGCAAAGGTCTCGACCATCGACCCCTGTCCGATGGTCGCTGCGAGCACAAGCGCAAAGATGATCCACGTCCGCCAGCGCTGTGCCGCCGCATAGACGGCAAGGAGGAAGGCGGGATGTCCGATCATGAATTCCTTGGTCCGCGGGCGCGCATAGAAGAGCTGCTCGAGCGCCGCGCGCATCTTGAGCTCGATGCCGGGCACGGGCATCCCGGACGTATGTCCGCTGCGCAGGACGAGCACGACGAGCCCCCCGAGAAGGAGGAGTCCGCCGAGAAGCGACCCGACGCGCACAGGCGTCGCGAGGATCTCCCGCACCTGCCCGAACACGCCCGCCGAGGCGTCAAACTGCCCATCAAAGATGTCAAACCGCTGCAGGAAGGCGGCGGCGACGAGAATCATCGGCAGGACAAACGTGAGCTTGATCCCGCGGAAGATGTCGAACTCCAAGAGATAGCGCGTATCCGTGAGCGCACCCGAGAGATAGGACGCGCCGATGAGAGACAGCGCGCTCGTAATGCCGAGGAGCACAAGCCCCGCGACGATGATGCGCCATGCGGGCGCATCCTTTTGGAAGCGCCGCCCGCGCAGGAGATCGAGGAGGCCGATGACGGCGAGCGCCGGGAAGAGATTCGCGCTTGCGAGCGCCGCAGCCAGCCGGATTTTGCTCCCCGCACCGATGAGGATGGGCATCATCGCGATGAGTGCCGCAACGGCGAAAAAGAGCATAAGTGCGCGTTTCCTCCGGTTGAGCGCGGGCACGACAAGCGAGAGATAGAGGACACCCGCCGCTGCGACGCCCATGATGACGAGGGCGCGCAGAACGCGGGACGGCTCGTAGGAGCCGAACGAGCCTGCGCGGCCGATCTGAAAGCCGCGCGCCTCAAGCGCCGCGCGCGTATCGGAGAAGTACTTCAGATTCGTCTCGAGGAGCGACATGTTCGGCGCGGGCTCCTCGTAGATGCGCAGGAGATTGATGCGGATGTTCCGCTCCTCGTCCGTTGTCACCCAGCGCTCGACGGCAGCATCGATCTTGAGCTTTTTCAGCTCGTCCTTCGGGATGGAGTAGAGGCGCGCGACGTGGTCGTAGCCGACGCCCGCCGCAATCTCGTCCATGCCCTGCTGGCGATAGAACTGGAGCTGCGTCACGCCCTCGATGAGGCCGAGGGTCAGCCCGCGCGCACGCATCTCGTCAATCGTCGTCTGGAGTGCCTTCGGCGCGCCGAGGGTCTCCGCCCCCGAGAACACAACGTCTGAGACGCGGATCCCATCAAGGCGCGTGAAAACCGCGCGCACATCGTCGGGCGTCGCCGCATGATAGTTCGAAGGGCGTGCGATAACGTCGAATCCCGCCGCGTTGACCGCGCGCATCTCATCTGCCGGCAGGCCGATGTCGCGCTTTTCGAATGCCTCGTAGTAGTCTTTGACCGCGATGACCTCATCCGTGCCGACCGTATGTACGGTGACGCGCGCGGGGCCAAAGCGCCGCATGAGGTCGTCCTTCAGCTCCGCATAGGCGACGGGATCCGGCCCCACGATGTAGATCTCCGTGCCGACAACCCTGCCCTCCTCCACGAGGGCACGCCAGAGCGGATTGGTCATCATGCCGCTGTGATAGCGTGCGAGGATATCCGCGCCCGTGAGCGCGACCGCCTTGCCGTTGACATTGAACTTCTTGAATGTTGTCTCATAGACGGCGAGCGAGGTGATGCCCGCCTCTTTTGCCTGCGCAAGGACTTCCTCTGCAGGGAGGCCCTCCCGGGCAGCGAGCTCGAGGAGCCCCTCATAGTCGATGGCGAGCTCCACCGTGCGTGAGTTCTCCTCGACGGCATGCCGCTGGAAGCCGATGACGAGGCTCGCGATGAATCCGATGAGGATTGCGGCAAGCAGTATGGGATGATAGTGAAATTTCTTCATATCAAATAATTCCTTGTTTCCTGCGGCGTACGGCCCTTGCGAACCGACACGTCACTTCCCCGCCGTCAGGACGACGATGCCGTCCTCTGCCTCAACCGTCTCGAAGGTCAGCCCAAGCGGCAGCGTATCGGCGCGTGCGACAAGCACGTCGGGGAAGAGTCCGTCAAGGCTGAGCACGTTGAGTCCCATGCCGCGCGCGGTAATGCGGTTCGCCTTGTAGTAGAGATCGCCGTTCATAATGGAGAACCCGCCCTCCATCGTGACCTCGAAGGTCTGCCCGAATGCACGCGTCTTCGCCGTCGCAAGGATGCTGTCGGGATGCACGGTCACTGCGACATCGCTGAATTTATCCGCCTCGTTCGAGATGAGCCCGCGGATCGCGTCCGCATCAATGACGCCGCGCATCTCTACGCTCTCCGCCTCTGTGATGACAACATTGCGCTCGGAGAGGAGCGCGCCCATATCGAAGCGGAGATTCGTGCCTGAGACCGTCAGCTCGCGCACAAAGAGCTTGCCAATGCGCCCCTGCCGCATCACGCCGTCGATCGCGCCGATCTCACCGAAGATGAGGCGCGGACTGTCGATGATTGACAGCTGCACATCCTCCGCCCCCGTGCGCGCGCGCAGGCTGTCCGTGATCATCGTCGTGACCGCGTGCGGGAGTGCAAAGACGCCGCCGATGACAGCGACGATGAGGAAGATGATGACGGCAGAAACTTTCCACATGGTGAACTCCTTTGATCGGGGATAAATCGCTTCCCCAACCCATATCAAATTTCGTGATTTGCCTTTGCGTTGAGGTACGCGCGGATGAAGGGATCGATGTCCCCGTCCATGACCGCCTGCACATTGCCCGTCTCAGCGTTCGTGCGCACGTCCTTCACCATCGTATACGGCTGGAACACATAGGAGCGGATCTGACTGCCCCACTCGATTTTCTGCTGCACGCCCTCGAGTTTCGCGATCTCCTCTTCCTTCTTCTCCTGCTCCAGCTCAAACAGCTTCGCGCGGAGCATCTTGAGACACTGCTCCTTGTTCTGGAGCTGTGAGCGCTCATTCTGGCACTGCACGACAATGCCCGTCGGCTCATGCGTCATGCGCACGGCGGACGAGGTCTTGTTGATGTGCTGTCCGCCCGCACCGCTCGCACGGAAGTAGTCGACGCGCACATCGTCCATATTGATGGGAACTTCCACAGCATCATCAATTTCCGGCATGACATCGCACGCGGAGAACGACGTGTGCCGCCGCGCCTGCGAGTCAAACGGCGAGATGCGGACGAGGCGGTGAACCCCCTTTTCGGATTTCAGGAATCCATAGGCGTTGTGCCCCTTGATAAAGAGCGTCGCAGACTTCACGCCCGCCTCATCGCCCGGCTGCAGGTCAGCGGTATCGACCGTGAAGCCGTGCCGCTCCGCCCAGCGGCCGTACATCCTGAGGAGCATCTGCGTCCAGTCCTGCGCCTCCGTGCCGCCCGCGCCCGCGTGGAGCGTCAGGATGGCATCGTTCGCATCGTACTCGCCCGAGAGCAGGACCTCGAGCTGGAGCGTTTCAAGGCCCTCGGAAATGAGTGTCAGCTCCGCGCGGATGTCCGCCTCCATCGAGGCATCGTTCTCCTCGATGCCCATTTCATACAGGGTCTCGGCGTCCTCGTACTTCGCCATGAGATCACGGTACGTATCAACTCCGCCCTTGAGGTCGGCCAATTCCTGATTCAGCTTCTGCGCCGCCGCCGCATCGTCCCAGAAGGACGGCTCGCCCATCTTGTACTCGAGCTCGGCGATCTTCTCCTCCTTCGCGGGGATCTCCAAAGAGATGCGCATCTGATCGAGCTTTTCGCCCAGATCATTCAGTATCGGTTTCAGATCTTCCAGCATAGTTTCCTTAAATTCTCCATTTATTTCCGTATCAGACTGACACGCGTCAAGGTGTGGGGTATACTACCCAAAAGTGAACCCTGGTGGAGCAACCGGGAAAAGCGTGCGGTATGCCCCGGCGGGTTTCGTCGTTCAACCGAAGGGCGTTTAGAAATTCGCCGGTATTTGAGCATACAAGCACGCGAACGGCTGCAGAATGAGGCGTTCACGTTGGGCAGCGGCCTCCTCTTTTATTTATCCTTCCCGTGGCAGTTCTTATACTTCTTCCCGCTGCCACAGGGGCACGGATCGTTGCGTCCGACCTTCTTGCCGTCCTCGCCCTTCTCCGCCCTTGCCTCAGCAGGCACGGACTCATCGCCGTGCGAGGCGCGGGCGTTCATGAGATGATCCTCGAGCTTCGAGCGCTCGCGTGCGAGCAGCTGCTCGGCGCGGCGCTGCGCGCCCTCGTCCACGACGGGCGCGGGCAGAGCCTCCGCTCCGTCTGCACCCGCCTGTGATGCCGCAGGCTGCGGCGTCATGATGCTCACATGGTACATGAGGGAGGCAATCTGGTCCATGATGGACGCCTCCATCTCCTCGAACATCGTGAGCGCCTCGATCTTGTACTCGACGAGCGGGTTGCGCTGTCCGTATGCGCGCAGGTTGATGCCCTCGCGCAGCATGTCCATGTGGTCGAGGTGGTCCATCCACTTTTGATCGACGACGCGGAGCATGACGACCTTCTCCAGCTCGCGCATATTCTCCTCGCCGAACATGAGCTCGCGCGTGCGGTAGCCCTCCTCGGCGACCTTCTCGAGCTCCTCCTGGATCTCGTCGCGCGCGAGCTGCTCGAGTTCTTCCTTCTTGAGCCGCCCCTTCGGCGCATAGACCTTCTCCGCATCCTCGATGAGAGCATCCAGCTGCCACTCCTCGGGATAGAGCTTCTCGTTGGCGTACTGCGTCATCTCGTCCTTGATGATGTGCTTCACCATTGCGAGGATGTTCTCACGCAGGTTCTCACCAAGCAGGATCTTCTTGCGCTCGCCGTAGATGACCTCGCGCTGCTGGTTCATGACGTCGTCATACTCGAGAACGTGCTTGCGGATGTCGAAGTTGCGCGCCTCGACCTTCTTCTGCGCATGCTCGATCGACCGCGTGATGATCGCGTGCTCGATCGGCTCGTCCTCCTCCATGCCGAGGCGGTCCATGATGCCCGCGATGCGGTCGGAGGCAAAGAGGCGCATGAGATCGTCCTCGAGCGAGAGGAAGAACTTCGACGCGCCGGGGTCGCCCTGACGGCCCGAGCGTCCGCGCAGCTGGTTGTCGATGCGCCGCGACTCGTGCCGCTCCGTGCCGACGATGTAGAGGCCGCCGAGCTCCTCGACGCCCTCGCCGAGCTTGATGTCCGTACCGCGGCCCGCCATGTTCGTCGCGATCGTAACCGCGCCCTTCTGTCCGGCGTTGGCGACGATCTCGGCTTCTTTTTCATGAAATTTTGCGTTCAGCACGACGTGCGGAATGCCGTTTTTCTTGAGGACGCCGGACATCTCCTCGGACTGCGTGATCGAGGTCGTACCGATGAGGATCGGCTGCCCCGTTTCGTGGATCTCCTTGACCGCGCGGCCGACGGCGCGGTACTTTGCCGCCTTCGTCTTGTAGATGACGTCCGGCTCATCGATGCGGATGACCGGCTTGTTCGTCGGGATGACGATGACGGGGAGTTTGTAGATCTTGAGGAACTCGTTCTCCTCCGTCTTTGCCGTGCCCGTCATGCCGGCGAGCTTATCGTACATGCGGAAATAGTTCTGGAACGTAATGCTCGCGAGCGTCTGCGACTCGCGCTGGATCTTGACGCCCTCCTTCGCCTCGATCGCCTGATGCAGGCCGTCCGAGTAGCGGCGGCCCTCCATGAGGCGGCCGGTGAACTCATCGACGATGACGATCTCGTCGCCGCGCACGACATAGTCGCGGTCGCGGTGCATCAGCGCCTTTGCGCGGAGCGCCGCCGTAAAGCAGTGCGACAGCTCAATGTTCTCGGGCGCATAGAGGTTCGTGATGCCGACGATCTTCTCAATTTTGGGAACGGCGCTATCAGCGGGCGCAACGGTCTTCTGCTTCTCGTCGACCGTGTAGTCCTCGCCCTCTTTCAGATGGCGCACCGCCTCCGCCATGACGCGGTAGTTGTCCGTGGACTTCGTCCCCGGGCCGGAGATGATGAGCGGCGTGCGCGCCTCGTCGATGAGGATGGAGTCCACCTCGTCGACAATGGCGTAATGCAGAGCGCGCTGCACCATCTGTCCCTCGGAGAGTACCATATTGTCGCGCAGGTAGTCAAAGCCGAACTCGTTGTTCGTGCCGAACGTCACGTCTGCCGCGTACGCCGCCTTGCGCTCGGGAAAGTCCATATTGTGCGCGATGAGGCCCACCGAGAGGCCGAGGTAGCGGTAGAGCTTGCCCATCCACTCGCTGTCGCGGCGCGCGAGGTAGTCGTTGACCGTAACCATGTGGACACCCTGTCCCGCGAGCGCATTGAGGTAGACCGCCGTCGTCGCGACGAGCGTCTTGCCCTCGCCCGTACGCATCTCAGCGATGCGGCCCTCGTGGAGGCAGATGCCGCCGATCAGCTGCACGTCGAAATGGCGCATGCCGAGAACACGCCGCGAGCCCTCGCGCACGACCGCGAACGCCTCGGGCAGGATCTCCTCCATCGTCGCGCCCTCTGCAAGCTGCTCGCGAAATTTCCGTGTATAGCTCGTCAGCTTGTCGTCCGTGAGATTCATCATCGCGGGCTCAAGCGCGTTGATCTGCTCCACAATCGCCGTATAGCGCGCGATCTCTTTGTCATTATTGTCGCCGAGGAATCGTTTTAATATCGAAGATATACCGAACAAGTAGTTTCACACTCCTGTATGATGATAGCGTATTGCCCAAAGGAAACGCTTTTTCAAGGCAATATTCGTTTCATTATAACACAAAGCCCCCGCCTTTGCATAATAAATGTTGACATGACGAAAGCAAAAGACTATAGTACAGACTTAGGCACAATGACCTAGGAGTCATGACGTGGTGTCTTTGCAGGACTATGTCAAAGGCGGGCGCATATTCTCTGCACAAATCAAGCTGACAAGAAAGGACATTGATGATTCCGCGTGGCTGAAACAAAAAAACATCTGGGACTTTTATGCTTGCTGTGCGCGATTTTCTTCCTCGGGAGCAGCGGGCTTGTGATCACGGATCAGGTGGAATCAAATTATGCGCTGACTGCGAAAGAGATGCTTGCCTCCGGTGATTACTTCTCACCGCGCATCTACGGCAATTACTGGTACGACAAGCCGGCATTCTTCTATTGGGAGCTGATGGCTGCCTTTTCCCTCTTCGGCACATCGGATTTTGCAGCGCGCTTTTTTCCGGGACTCTTTGCGAGCATCGGCGTCCTTCTCACCTATGGCTTCGGACGGCAGATCTATAACGCGCGCACCGGCTTCTTCGCCGCGGCCATTCTTGCGACCTCCTTTGCCTATTGGCTGGTCGGAAGGAGCGTGATTACCGACGCGACGCTGTTCGTCTTCCTGAACGGTGCACTCGTTTTTTTCTACTTCGGCTATACACGGAACCGCGGGTTCTACTACCTTGCCTACGTTTCCGCCGGACTCGCCGTGCTGACAAAGGGGCCCGTCGGCATCGTACTGCCGGGCCTCGTCATTCTTGCCTTCCTCCTCGTGCGCCGCGACCTCGGCGAGCTCCTGCGGATGAAACCGCTCGGGATTCTTCTCTTTGCCCTCGTGAGCGGTATCTGGTATGCAGGAATGTATGCGCTGCACGGCATGGATTTCATCGTAGGCTTCTTCGGTGTGCACAACCTTCTGCGTGCGACGGTCGCCGAACACCCCGCTTGGAACGTCTGGTATTTCTACCCTGCCGTCTTCCTCATCGGCTTCTTTCCATGGAGTTTTGCCCTCATCATTCCGCTCACCCAAAGGCTGCGCAGAGGGCTCGGAACGCTCGCCCCGCATACCCTCTTCCTGCTGATCTGGGCCCTCACGGTCAACGTGTTCTTCCAGCTGATAGCGACAAAATACGCGACGTATACGCTGCCGGGTCTCATGCCCATCGCGCTCCTTACGGCGCGCCTCCTTTTATCGCATATGCGGCTGCTGCGCAGGACGCTGTCCTTCGCCGTCGTATGCTGCGGGCTGCTCACGATGCTGCTGTACCTGCCGATCGACGCCGCGAACGGCAGGATTTCATATGCGCTTCACGTTCCGGGGCAGACGGGCTATCACGCGATCGACCTGTTCTCGGGGAAATGGCAGGCGGACGTACTGAACCAATATGTAAAGAGCGACGACCTCATCGTCTCCTACGGCGAATATCAAACATCCGTCGTATACTATACGGGACATATGGTCTACGATCTCATCCCCGCCTCTTCGTACGCAAAACGAACGGGCACGGACATCAACTGGCAGCGCAAATACGTCATGCCCGTTCTCACGTTCGATCAACTGCCGCACGATCGGGACATCTATCTGCTCTGGGACACGCGGCACGACAAAAAGCTCGGCAAGCTCCTGAACCGCAATGAGTGGCAGGTGCTCGCCGAGCAAAAACGCGTACGCATCTATCGACGGGCGAAGGATACGCCCGCCGCATTTTCTGGAAATTGACAGCACAATGCCACCGGATCATGCAGCATCCCCCAAATCATCTAAACCAGGGGATACGGCATGATCCGGCGCTGTTTACTTCCCGCCGCCGAGGAGCTCCTTTGTCAGCCGGCGCAGATAGCTCATGACGAGCCGCACATCGTCGAAGATCTGACGCCCCTTCTTGGTAACAAGACCGCTGTTGATGAACATGGGGTCGATGAGGGGAATCTGCACGAGATAGTCCCCGGGAAGAACCGACGGGCGCGCGAGGAATGTCGATCCGATGCCCGTACTCACGAGGTTCTTGACCGTATGCAGATAGGGCGAGTAGTGCACGACATTCGGTTTCTCCCCGATGCGCCCATAGGCATCCTGTACGAGGCGGTTGACGAAAAAGCCGCTGTCAAGCATGATGAGGGGCTCCTCCTGCAGTTCCGCGATGCTGAGGCTGTGGCACTGCGCAAAGGGATGATCGGGGCGCGTGACGAAGGTGCACTCGCAGTCAAAGAGTTTGGAATAGCTGAGCCGTGCGCTGAAATCAGCGGTGTAATTCGTCAGCGCAAGGTCGAGTTTTTCCTCCTCGACCATCTGCAGGGCGCTCACGCCGCCGGTCTCGATGATCTCGAGTTCGATCTCCGGATGTGCACGGCGAAACTCGCCCAAAATATGCGGCAAAAAGACGACGCCGAGCTGGAGGGGCATCGCAATGCGCACCTTCGCATGGCGGTGCGCCATATCGCGAATCTCATTGTCAAGGCGCGTGATCTCCATGAGGATGGAGGATATCTTGCCGAGGAGCTTCGCCCCGTCCGTCGTAACGGTGATCTTGCGCCCTTCGCGGTGGAAGAGATTCAGCCCCGTCTCCGCCTCGAGCGCCTGCATGGCGACGGTCACCGTCGGCTGAGAGACGTGGAGGTGCTCCGCCGCCTTCGTGATGTTCTGCCATTGACAGACCTCATAGAAATACCGCATCTGAACCAGCGTCATCCGATCATCTCCCCTCCGCACACAGGGCGGCTGCCATCCAATCAATATTTCCTATATTGCTCATTAGTTTACTATATATAGGCCAATCCGTATAGTATAAAAGTCACACTTCGTATTAAAAGTTTTAATAGTCCAAAGCTATTGTGTATCGAAAAGAAATATTTTTATTTCATCGGAAAACGTGTTAGATTGAGTCCATACAAAATCTACGACGGTCAAGAGAAGGGGAAATACCGTATGAAGATCTATTTCGCAGAGGCAGTGGAACGCTTTGTCGAGGACATGCTCGAGGCGAACGCGGACAATCTGAAGGCGTTCGAGACGAAGCCGGGCGTGTACGCAAACGTAGATCCCGAGACGCACCACGAGGTTGAAATCCCCGATGTGCATCTCACAAAGTAGATTTTGTTTCCGGAGCAAAACTTCCTTCTGAAAGACGAGCGGACGACCACCGCTCGTCTTTTTTTGTGTGCAGAAGGATGCGGATCAGATGCATTGTAAAATCGCCGCAAAGGGAATACGCCTGGCAGATGCCGTCCGCCCGCTCAGCAAATCCGCGGAACGAGTTCGCCGAGCGGCATATCCACCACGCGGATGCCGCCGAGTGCCGTGCGCAGCCCGACCTCGCCGGGCGCCTCTGCCGTCGTCTGCCCGATGACGCAGGCCTCGGCGCCGTGCGGGTCCGCATGCATCACGCGGAGCACACGCTCCGTGTCCGCGGGCTGCGTGAATGCGAGGAGCTTGCCCTCGTTCGCGAGCGTCAGCGGGTCAAACCCGAGCAGCTCACAGACGCCCTGCACGGCAGGACGCACGGGGATTCGCTCCTCGTCGAGCAGGATGCCGACCCCCGCCGCCCCCGCCAGCTCGTTCAGCGATGCCGCGGCGCCGCCGCGCGTCGGGTCGCGCAGGACGGCAATGCCGGGTGCCTCCGCAAGCATGGCTGCCGTCATATGACAGAGCGGCGCGCAGTCGCTCATGATCTCCGGCGGGAGCGTCAGATTGTGCCGCGCCGCCATGACCGTCGCCGCATGATCGCCGAGCGTGCCCGAGACGATGATGTCCATGCCCGGCTTGATGTTTGCCGGCGCAATGTCAGCCCCCTCAATCATCTCACCCACGCCTGCCGTATTGATGTAGATGCCGTCCCCGCAGCCGCGCGGCACGACCTTTGTATCCCCCGTCACGATGAGGACGCCTGCCTCCTCCGCCGCCGTGCGGATGTCGCGCACGACGCGGCGCAGGGTCTCCATCGACAGCCCCTCCTCGAGGATCACGGCCAGCGAGAGCCAGCGCGGCACCGCTCCCGTCATTGCGAGGTCATTCACCGTGCCGCAGACGGCGAGCCGGCCGATACTCCCGCCGGGGAAAAAATGCGGCTGAACAACATAGGAATCCGTTGTAAAGGCCGCCCGCCCCGTAAGCGGCAGAACCGCGCCGTCGTGCAGAGCATTCAGGATGGTATTGCCGAGCTCCGGCAGCACAATTTTCTCCATGAGCGCATGGCTCAGCTGACCGCCCGCCCCGTGCGCGAGCGTAATGACCTCATGCTCCATAACGGAACCTCCCTCCGCCGTATTTATACCAGGCCGCACACGTCCCCTCAACCGATACCATGCAGGGGCCGACGGCATGCTCCGGTACACACGCCTTGCCGAAGAGGCCGCAGTCCTTCGGCAGGATCGCACCGCGCAGCACCTCGCCGCAGCGACAGCCGCGCCGCCCCTCCAGCCGCGTCTCGATGGAGAGCGGCCGCACGCGGGCAAAGTCAAAACGCGCATATTCCCCGCGCATCGAGAGCCCCGATGCCGGGATTACGCCCAGCCCACGCCACGCCGTTGCCGCCGGTTCATAGACGCGGTCGATCGCTGCCAGTGCCGCAGGATTTCCCTCCGGGCGCACAACCGTCTCATAGGCATTTTCGATGCGCGCTTCGCCATGGCTGATCTGACGGACGATCATGTGCAGCGCGCGCAGGATCTCGAGCGGCTGGAACCCGCCGACCACGCCTGGCACATGATAGTCCCGCGCAAGGAAGTCAAAGAGCCCCGTCCCCGTTACGACGGCAACGTGTCCGGGCAGGAGAAATCCGTCCACCGCCGCCGTCCCGTCATCGAGCAGGGTGTGCATCACGGGCGGGACCAGCTTCTGCGCAGACAGCAGGAAGAAGTTTCCGCATCCCTGCCGCTCCGCCGCGAGCACAGCCGCCGCCTCGGTCGGTGCAGTCGTCTCAAAGCCGACCGCGAGGAAGACCACCTGCTTTGCGGGATTCTCCGCCGCAACGGTCAGCGCGTCGAGCGGCGAGTAGACGATGCGCACGTCGGCGCCCGCCGCCTGCGCCTCAGCGAGACTGGAGTCCGTCCCCGGGACCTTCAGCATATCGCCGAACGTCGTGATGATGACATCGTCCATCTTCGCATAGGCAATCGCCGCGTCGATGTAATCGTCGGCGGTTACGCAGACAGGACAGCCGGGGCCTGAGACAAGCTCGATCTCGGCGGGGAGAATCTGCCGGAGCCCCGCACGAAAGATCGCCACCGTATGCGTCCCACAGACCTCCATAATCCGCACAGGACGCGTGCGGTGCACGAGGCGCCGCATATCCGCAACTGCCTCGGCGGTCACGGCCTGTATCTCGGCGGCCGTGCTCATGGGATCTGCTCCACCGTGCGCGGGGCTCCGCGCATCTCCGCCCGCAGGGCATGGATACGCTCCGCCTCTTCCGCATCGACGATCTGCATCGCAAAGCCCGCGTGCACGAGCACATAGTCTCCCAGCTTTGCCTCGGGCAGCAGCATGAGGCTCGCCGCACGGCGCACGCCGTTCAGTTCTACCGAGGCAAGCTGATCCTTTATTTCAACGACCTTCGCCGGAACCGCTAAACACATACATCCTCCTAAACCCATTGAACCCATCGATTGTATTTTCTCTGTCATTATACCGCGCATCGCCTGCGGGCGCAGTGTTTCAAGACACACCCCGGCCGTTTTTCATCCGCGCGAGCGCTGCTGCTGCCTGTCCGTACGCAATGCCGCCGTCGTTCGGCGGGGCGAGGTGCGGCAGGAGAACGCGATAGTCCCCGCCGATGCGGGCAAGTACCTGCTCCAATAAAAGCGCATTCTGGAACACGCCGCCCGCGAGCGCGGCTGTGCGCAGGCCTGTGTGCACTGCGAGCACGCCAAGCACCTCGGCGACAGCCGCTGCCATCGTCACATGGAAGTCCAGCGCACGTCCCGCACGCTCCTCTGCCGAGATCTGCTCCGCCCCGTCCGCGAGGGCATTGAGTACTGGCAGGAAGTCCGCCGTCATCGCGCCCGGCGCACCGCGCAGGACATAGGGCAGGATACGCCCCTCCCGCTGCGCCGTGCGCGCGCGGAGCTCCAGTTCGATTGCGGCCTGCCCCTCATAGCGGTTGACGAGGCACACGCCGAGCAGCGCCGCTGCCGCGTCGAAGAGGCGCCCCGCACTCGACGTGAGCGGCGCGGAGACCCCGGCCGCCGTTGCCTGCATCAGCAGCTGCCAGCCTGCGGGCAGCTGCGCCGCAAAGCCAGGTGCATGCATCGCCAGCCGCTCGCCATGAAGGCCGTACAGCACCCAGAGAGCCAGGCGCCACGGCTCCTCCGCCGCGCGGTCGCCGCCCGGGAGCGGAATACAGGCAAAATGCGCGAGACGCTCATAGCCCGCCATATCCGCCGCGAGGAACTCCCCGCCCCACGTCGTTCCGTCGTCGCCCCAGCCCGTCCCGTCGAGTGCTGCGCCAAGCACGCGCTCATGACATGCGTGCTCGGCAAGCACCGCCGCGATGTGCGCATGATGGTGCTGAACGCGCACGAGGGGAATCCCCTCGCGCTCTGCCCGCGCCGCGAGACAACGTCCCGATAGGTAGGCGGGATGCAGGTCGGCGGCAAGCAGCTCCGGTTTTGTCTCAAAAAACTGCTCATAGTGCGCGATCGTCTCCTCGTAGGAGGCGAGCACGCTCCTGTGCGTCAGATCGCCGATGTGCTCGCTCAGGAACGCCTCATTCCCGCGCGTCAGGCAGAACGTACTCTTCAGCTCTGCTCCGCCTGCGAGCACGGACGCCTGCGGGGCAAAGGGGAGCGCAAGCGGTGTCGGCGCAAAGCCGCGGCTGCGGCGCACAATCTGCCGTCCGCCTGCCGTCATGCGCAGAACCGAATCATCCACACGATGCACAATCTCCCGATTATGAATGAGGATCGCATCGGCAATCTCGGCGAGTCCCCGCTCTGCGGCCACATCGTCATAGATAATCGGCTCGCCGCTGAGGTTTGCACTCGTCATGACCCAGAGATCGTCCGGGGCGAGCAGGAGGAGGTGTATGGGTGCGTATGGAAGCATGACGCCGAGACAAGGGTTCCCCGGGGCAACGCTCGGGGCGACCGCATCCTCCGCATCCGGCCGCCGCTGCAGCAGCACAATCGGCGCAGCAGGCGAGGCAAGCCAGCGTTCCTCCTCCTCCGAGACAGCGCACAGTCTGCGCACCGTCTCAAGCGCGCCCGCCATCACGGCGAGCGCCTTCGCCTCACGCCGCTTGCGGCGGCGCAGGCGTGCGACCGCCTCGTCGCTGCGCGCGTCGCACGCGAGATGGTAGCCGCCGATGCCCTTGATCGCAACGATTCCACCCGCCGCGATAATTTCCCGCGCCTTTTCCAAAGGGTTGCCGTCCGCCGCCGCGCCCTCCGCCAGCAGCCGATAGGAGGGTCCGCAGACAGCGCATGCATTCGGCTGCGCGTGGAAACGGCGATCCGCCGGATCGTCATACTCGCGCTGACAGGCAGGGCACATGCGGAAGGCCGCCATCGAGGTCAGCGGGCGGTCATAGGGCACACCGCGAATGATCGAGTACCGCGGACCGCAGCTCGTACAATTTGTAAAGGCATAGCCCTGCCGCCGATCCGTTTCGGACAAAATCTCGCGCCGGCAGTCCGCACAGACGGCGAGATCGGGCGAGACAAGCGTTCGCGCCGGCTCCCCCGCAGGGCTCGGCAGGATACGGAACAACACCTCGCCGAGAACCGCCGTCTCCGTATACGTCACCGCCGTGACCGCAGCCGCAAGCGGCGCCTGCGTGCGCAGCGCCTCTCCAAAGGAATCAAGCGCCTCCGGCGTGCCCTCCGCCTCGATCCCGACGCCGGCACTGTCGTTCAGCACCCATCCGCCGAGGCCGAGGCGCACGGCGAGACGGTAGACAAAGGGGCGGAACCCCACCCCCTGCACAATCCCCGAAACACGAAAGGCGCGCCGCTGGCGGGCGCACCGCTGTATATCCGCAGGAAACGCATCGCATGCCACGATCAGATGCCCTGTGCACTCTGCGGACGGCGCACGGCGGGGATTTCCCCCCAGCGCGTGAGTTCTTCCACCGCGCGCTGTGCGAATCCGGGCAGCGCCGCTGCCATCTCCGTACTGAGCGTGAGGCCTGCCGTCAGCTCATACGGCTGCATGCCGAGCACCACAACGTTCGGAATCGGGTGGTCCGTCACCGTCAGCCACGCGAGCACATCCTGAATCCCGATCTCATGCGAGGACACCTTCTCCTGAAAATGTGCCATCACGGCATCGTTTTCAAAGCGATAGACCGTACCGGGCGCACCGTCGCCCGACACCGCATCGAGGATGAGCAGCTTTTCCGTCCCCGTGAGGAAATGCAGCAGCTCCGGGCCGAGCGTTCCGCCGTCAAGCAGGCGGACATCGGGCGAAAAACGATAGTGTTCCTCCAGATACTCCACCGCACGCACGCCGAACCCCTCATCCCGCAGGATGATGTTGCCGATGCCGAGCACCGTCACGGGCGCGACCGGAACCAGCTGATCCTGATCCATATTCATCGCGATTCCTCCTGCGCCGCCTTCTTTGCCGCCGCCTGCGCCCGCAGCCACGCATACCACGCCGAGAGCCCCTCTCCCGTTCGGCACGAGACCGGCAGGACGGCAATTCCCGGATGCAGTGCCCTGATATCCGCACACGCCGACGCCATATCAAAATTCGTATAGGGCAGAATGTCCACCTTATTTAAGAGGGCCGCCGCCGATTCCTTGAAGATCAGCGGGTACTTCAGCGGCTTATCGTCGCCCTCCGTGATGCTCAGCACCACGGCCTTTGCATCCTCGCCAAGCGCAAATTCCGCAGGGCAGACGAGGTTGCCGACGTTCTCGATCACAATGAGATCGAGCGCCGTGAGGTCAATTTTCTCCAGCGCCGCCGCGACCATCGCCGCATCGAGATGGCAGCCGCCGATCGTATTGATCTGCACGACCTGCGCGCCGCAGCGCTCAATGCGGGCGGCGTCCTTCGTCGTAAAGAGGTCTCCCTCGATCACCGCAATGCGCAGATCCGTTCCGAGCTCCGCAAGGGTCTGCTCGAGGAGTGAGGTCTTGCCCGCGCCGGGCGAGCCGAGGAGGTTCAGCGCATAGATTCCGCGGCGGGCAAAAAGCGCCGCATTCTCCGCAGCCGCCGCATCGTTGCGGCCGAGTATATCCGCCTTGACAACTACCTTCATCGTCCTATTCCATCTCTATAAAATCCACACGCATCTCGCGTCCGCCGATGATCTCCATCCCTCCGCCGCAGTCCGGGCAGAGATAGTCCTGCGGCCGTATCCGCAGTTCTCTGCCGCAGTCGTGGCAGCGTCCCATGAGAGGCACGCGCTCCCATGTGAGCGCCGCGTGCTCCGCAGGCGTCCCCTGCACGAGGGAGGAAAAACACAGCGAAAGCGCATCGGTCTCCACGCCCGACAGTTCGCCGAGCAGGAGGCCGATGCGCTCGATACGTGCTGCATCATTCTTCTGTGCATAGTCGAGCGCGATCTCCAAGATGCCCTCGGCAATCGCCATCTCGTGCATGCTCAGAGCTCCGCCGAAAGTCCGTGCGCAGCGAACGTGCCGACGAGTTCCGTCAGCTTCGTCTTTGCCGGATCATAGTCCACCGTCGTCTCGCCGTCGTGCGTGTGAATGTGCACGTAGAGGACGCCGGGCAGCCCCAGCAGCGCCTTCTCTACCGCTGCGGCATTCTCCTCAGTGTAGCCCTTGACAAAAAACTGCAGATGTGTGGTGCTCTCCGCGAGACCGCAGCCGCAATCCTTACACATAGTTTTCTCCTTTATTGATTTGGCAGCGTACTGCATGCCCATCGCGAACACCTCGTTCGCAAGCGTTCGTGCGCTTGTACGCTCAAATACCGGCGGATTTCTAAACGCCCTTCGGTTGAACGACGAAATCCGCCGGGGCGTACCGCCCACTTTTCCAGCTTGCTCCACTAGTGTCCGCTTATGGACATTGCAGCACGCACAAGACTCTTTACTCCACGTCCTTCGCATCCACAGGTGTATGCCGCAGCAGCTTGCTGCCCGCGAACATGCTCGAAACCTCGGCTTCGCCCTCCATGAACTCAGCGCGCACAACCATGTAGAAGTGCCCGATCGCAAAGAGGATGATCGCCCATGCCGCATAGTGATGGACAAAATGCGTCGTGAACTCGTTGCCGAGGAGGCGGTTCACCCAGCCGAACATGACCCCGCCGATCGCTGACGGCTCTGTCATATAGTACATGGCAAATCCTGTCAGCACCTCAATCGCCACGAGGACGTAGAGTCCCGCATATGAGGCACGTGCCAGCGGGTTCCGCAGGAAAGGTGCATGGCTCGGCTTGATCAGCATGTAGTGCAGCGCCACATCCATCATATCGCGGTAGTACTGCGGCTTCCAGAAATGCGGAAACAGCCGGTCGCCGCGGTTGATGATGAAGCCGTACACACGCCCGATGAAGCCCGCGCAGAAAGCAAACGCTGCAATGAAGTGGATGTTGCGCACAAGGTTCATCAGCAGCGCCGAGTTGGTCGGCTCAGAGCCGAGAATCACGGGCGGCTTCGTAATGAGGAAGCCCGTGATGAAGAGGACGACGATCGAGGCGGCCATCAGCCAGTGAAAGATGCGCAGAAAGGGGCTGAAGAGGTAGTATTCCTGCCGCTGTTCTTTTTTCATGCGGATCGCCCCCTATTCGTCCACACGCACGCCTGCGTAGGGATCCGTCGTAACGACGCGGATCTTCTCCCCCTTTGCATTGAAGAGATGCGTCGAGCAGGCCATGCACGGATCGAACGAGCGGATTGCCTTCACGATCTCGAGCGGCTTGTCGGCGATCTTCACCGGCGTATCCATCATCGACTTCTCATAGGCGCCCTGTCCCGCCTTGTCATCGCGCGGGCAGGCATTCCACGTCGTCGGAACGACCGCCTGGTAGTTGGCGATCTTGCCGTCCTTGATCACGACCCAGTGGCTGAGCGCGCCGCGCGGTGCCTCGTAGAGGCCGACGCCCTTTGCCTCCTTCGGCCATGTCGAGGGATCCCACTTGTCGTTGTTCACGACGCGCGTGTCGCCGCTCTTGATGTTCGCGACGAGCTTATCGAAGAAATACTTGCTGAGCTCCGCCTGCAGCTGCGCCTCAAGTGCGCGCGCCGCCGTGCGGCCGACCGTCGAGGGCAGCCACGCCTCGACCGGAACGCCGAGCACATTCGTCACGGCGTCGATCTGATCAACGATGATCTTCTCTGCCCAGGTGAGTTCGCCGAGGAGTCCCTGCTTCGCCTTCGTGTAGAGAACGATGTAGCGCGCGAGCGGACCGACCTCGCAGAGCTTGCCGCGCCATTTCGGCGTCTTGAGCCAGGAGTACTTGCCCTGCTCGTTGAGCGCCTTCCACTCGGTCTTCGTGCCCTCCTTCGGCTCCGTGTAGTGGGGCTTCGTCACGCCCTCCCACGGATGCAGCGAGGCATTCTCCTGACCCGGGTACTCGTACCATGCATGCTCGACGCTCTCGCTGATGCCCTCAGGATCATTGAGATCCTCCATCTTGAAGTCATAGACCTTCGCCTGCATGACGCCGCCGGCAAAGTTCTCGACGACGCCGTTGCAGCGCACGAGCAGCGTGCTGAAGAAGTCGCCGTTCGAGGTTCCGCTGAACGGTTCCTCGGGGAACATGCCGAAGCCGAGCACACGCTCCTTGGCAAGGCCGCCGCCGGAGACATAGCCGTTTTTCACATAGAGATGGCCGATGGCGAGGACATCCGGCAGATAGTAGTCGTTCATCATATGGCGCGCCTGGTTGATCGAACGATCCACGATCGCAAGGCGCGCCGTATTGATCGGCGCGTTGCCGTCCTCCATTGAGATGGAGCAGGGCATGCCGCCGAGCACGTAGTGCGGATGGGGATTCTTGCCGCCGAAGACAACGTGCGGTACAACAAGATCTTTCTGCTTATCGAGCATCTCGAGGTAGTGCGAGACCGCCATGAGGTGCACCTCGGGCGGCAGCATCCGGTAGTCCGGATGATCCCACCACTGCGCAGAGAAAATGCCGAGCTGGGCGCTCTCCACGATCTTTTGGATCTTCGCCTTGATCGCCGCATAGTACTCTGGATTGGAGACGGGTACATCGTGCGGATAGGCCTCGGTATCGAGACCCGCAGGTCCGCGGAATGGGAGGCGGTAGGTGCTGAGCACCGTATTCTGGAGCGCAGCCGTTGCCGCAGGATCGGCTTTCAGCGCCTCGAGCGGACTGACCCAGTCGAGCGCATGCAGATGATAGAAATGGATGATGTGGTCCTGATGTCCGAGGCACGCCGCGATGATGTTGCGGATGTAATGCGCGTTCTTTGGGATCGTGATGCCGAACGCATCCTCGACGGCGCGCAGGCAGCCGAGCGCATGGGAGGATGTGCACACGCCGCAGATACGCTGAATATATGCCCACGCATCGCGCGGGTCACGATCGTTCATGACGAGCTCGAGACCGCGCCAGGCCGTTCCGGAGGAGATGGCGTCCTCGACCTTGCCCGTCGCCTCATCGACCTGAATTTCAACGCGCAGATGTCCCTCAATGCGGGTGATCGGGTCTACAACAACGTGTTTCATTCATGCACCTGCTTTCCCTCTTTTTCCAGCTGCTTTTCGTGCTGCTTCTTCTGCACGAGGCTCGCTCCCGCATGCGCCGCAACACCGACCGCGGTCGCCACGGCAAGCCCCGCACCGACCATATCGACGTCGATGCCGTTGTACTCGGGCAGGCGCTTCGAGAACGGCGCCTGATCCCAGAAGTTCGCATTGCTGCAGCCGATGCACGGTGCACCCGACTGGATCGGATAGGACATGCCCTGATACCAGCGCAGATTGCCGCAGGAATTGTAGGTCTCCGGCCCGCGGCAGCCGAGATGGTAGAGACACCAGCCGGCCTTTGCCCCCGCATCGTCGAAGCGGTCGGCAAACATGCCCGCATCGAAGAACGGGCGGCGGTAGCAGGTGTCGTGAATACGGTTGCCGTAGAATTGACGCGGGCGCCCTTCGCCGTCAAGCGGCGGCAGCGTACCGAACAGGGCAACGTGCATGACCACGCCCGTCATGACCTCGGGGATCGGCGGGCAGCCCGGCACGGCAATGTAGGGCTTTGCGCCGATATAGGAGCGGATGCCCTTGGATTCCGTCGGATTCGGCGCAGCCGCCTGAATGCCGCCCGCCGTTGCACACGTCCCATAGGCAATGACTGCCTTTGCCCCCTCGGCGACGTGCCGCAGCGTATGGGCGAACGAATGCCCGCCCGACATGCAGGTATACTCGTGCTCGCCCGAGGCAACCGCGCCCTCGACGGCGAGGATATACTCGCCGTAGTACTTTTTGACCGTTGCTTCAAGATGTTCCTCGAACGGCTCGCCGCAGCCCGCGCTGAGAACATGACTGTACTCGAGCGCAATGCTGTTCAGCACGAGATCCGATGCGAGCGGTGCACCCGATCGGATGAACGACTCGTCACAGCCCGTGCACTCATGTCCGTGCAGCCAGATGACAACCGGCAGCGGCTTTGCCTCGGCAGCCTCGACGACCTTCGTCAGCATCTCCGTGCTCAGTCCCATGAGCGACGTGAGCGTCACGCAGCCCTTTAAGAAGCTGCGGCGGCTCATTCCCTTTGCAAGATAAGCCTCCCACAGGCTCTCCCTCTTACTCACATGACCCCTCCTAACAAATACACAGATGTCCAATCGGGCATTTTAATAAAAGAAAATACACATGCCCATAACTTTCTTTTATTATACACCTCATTGAACGAAAAATAAATCATTTCATTTACGCTTCCATTTATTTTCCCCTTCCCTTTCACAGCGCAAAAAGGAGCTGTCTCCCGTACTCGTGTGGTACGACAGACAGCCCCTGCTGTACTGTACTCCGCTCAGATCGTGCACAGAACACCGAAAAAACACAGGTCCCCCTGTGACAGTGGCAATTCTGCCGCTTCCTTTTCAATACGGGAAGGCCCAGACATTTCTGCATGAACCCGGTGCACATCTCGGAGATTTCGTCTCCGCAGTGCAGACGCAATATCATAGGCTGCAGGCGGCATATCCGTCGTCCTTAGATATTTTTGCTCGGAAACGCCGAACAAATGCTGAATGCATCTTTTCCCTTATATTTAATTATAAATTAATTCTAACAGGGTTATATTCTTTTGTCAATATCCGATAATTATTCTCACCATAGAGATTTTTTATTTTAGGTGACGCGCCGCCTTTTTCACAGCATCGCGTTCCTTCTCCGCCATCGTGTTCGGGCGGATCTCGGCCGCGTGGCCGTCGCGGTTGCCGCTGGTGAGCTTCTGATTCTCTTCATCATAGGCGAGGATCTCGTAGGTACGGATCGTATTCTCCTTCGGACTGAGTACGCGGCGTTGGAGTGTATAGCCGAGCTTCTCGTAGCCCGTGTCGTGCATCGCCTCGGCAAACTGCGCCTTGCCGAGATCGTTGTAGAGGATGAGCTGCCAGTAGGCAATGCTGCCGTCCGTATTCTTTGCCATCATGCTGCGGTCGAAAAACCAGCCGCGCCGTTCATCGCCCTCAATGAAAACCCAGTCGCCGTCCTTCAGCGTGATCGGGTCGATCGCCGTCAGGTCGCCGTGCGCTCCCGCATCATAACTGCTGCTGCGCGGATCGACGGAAAGAGGCACCGCTGTGCCGGCGTCCTTTTCCTTCTCTGCCGGAGGCGCTCCCTCCTCTTTGGATTTTTCCGGCGCGGCGCCATTCTCCTCCGTGCCCTCATACGGCAGGGGAGTGATCTTTCCGTTTTCATCATGCTCATCGACGGATTCATCGCCGAGGTCATCCATTTCCTCCTCGAGCGCGGATTCTTTCTTCTCGGCGGGTGCTGCGTCCGATTTTTTCTTCGCCGGGGCAGCCTTTGCTGCGGAGTGCCCATGGCCCTCCTCTGCCGCCATGACCGCATGGATATCCTTCTCCGGTGCGGTCTCGCCGTATGCCGGCAGGATAAAGATCCCTGCAGCGAGCAGGAAGATGATGGATTTCATAGCATATCCTTTCCTTTTATAAATACGACGCGGGGTTGACCGGCTGGCCGCCGACACGCACCTCATAGTGCAGATGCGGCCCCGTGGAATAGCCCGTCGAGCCGACGTAGGCGATGATCTGACCGCGGCGCACCTGCTGGCCTGCAGTGACGGCGACGGCGGAGGCATGACCGTAGCGCGTCATGATGCCGCCTCCATGGTCGATATCAACCATATTGCCGTACCCCGAACTCGTCCAGCCTGCCGTTGTCACGACGCCGTCTGCCGTCGCAATGATCGGCGTTCCCGTGTCAGCCGCGATGTCGATGCCCTGATGGAACTCTGTCCCGTTAAACCGCAGCCCATAGGGCGAGCTGATATACCCCTGTGTGGGCCAGCCCGTCGGAGTGGTGACGGGCGCACTCTCTGAGAGAAAACTGCCCGCTCCCGGAAAATTCCGGTACATCTCCTGTGCAAGGAGATCAAGAGAGCTCCGGCGCGTGGTGAGGCGGCTCTCGATCATCGCAAGCGCCTCATCCACCTCATCTGTTGTGAGCCCATGCGGCGCGCCGCCCGTCGGGGCTTCCGTCCCCTCCTTCGCAGCATCCTCCTCGTCGGCTTCTGCGGGAGGCGCGCCCACGAGAGCGCGCAGTCCGTCCTCCGAGCGGCGCAGACTGTCCAGATCCTGCTGCAGCGCGGAGGCTTTTTTCGAGACCTGGAGGATCTGCTCCTGCTGGATGCGGTTTGCCTCGCGCAGCTGCGCGGTCTCCGACTCGTGCAGATAGGAGTGCATGAGCGTGTAGACAGAGAGAACAGCGGCGCCGGTGAGCACGGCAACCGCTGCTCCGGCGCCGAACGCAATCATCCGCAGTCCGCGCAGAGAGAGCCGCACGGTACGCGTGACATCCTCCTCGCTGTCAATTAGCTGAATACTGTATCGTAGATTCTGTTCCTCGTTCAATGCGTTCTCCTTATTCTATCCTGATTTTTCCATCCCCCTATCCTAGCGGAACAAAATGAAAACCTGCTGAGACTCAGCAGGTTTTCTTTGCTTTTGTCAGTATTGAATCGGAAGCGGCTGCGCCATGGCTTCCTTCAGCACGCCCTTTTCCTCATCCGTGAGCGGATAGTCCGACGCGCCGTTCTTGATGGGCTTGATATAGCTGCGTGAATCCGCGCGGGCAAAGATACTCGAGAAAATAATGCCGTCGTTGTTCGCATTGAGCATGGCCACCGCATAGCTGAGGTCGCCGCCCATATCCTCGAACGCGCGGAACCGAACGGCGGCAACACGCACGAGCGAGCCGCGGATGAACTGACGTATCAGCTCGTTTTCCTCCAGGATGCGCGCATTCGTCGCCGCAATCCTCTCGACCTCCTTGATATGCTGAATCAGCATTCCCTCGAGGTCATTGGCCTCGGATCCGCGCATCATTGCCCGGTAACGGCTGCTCATCATGCTGACGCGGATCATCAGATAGACAACCAGAATCAATAAAAGCAGGATCAGCAGCATCGAGGCAAACAAGAGTATCGTCTCATGTGCCGCAATATCGTTTACGAGATTGTTCAGAAACAATTCTTTCTTCCCTTCTTCCCTATTATCGCGCGGGTCCGATTTACACAGTAAACTTCTGCGTGGAGAATGCGCGCAGCGCAGCGCGTTTATCCTCCTTCGCAGCACCGTCCGCTGCAGAAAGGAGTTCGATCAGGCGTTCGAGGTCTTCTGCGGAGAAATAGCTGATCTCCAACCGCCCCTTCCCCTGCTCACGCCCCGCTTGAATACGAACTTTCGTCCCAAGGCTGTGTGTGAGGCGTTCCTCTGCCTCCCGCACAAAAATGTCCGGTGTACGCGTCTTTTTCTGCGTCTGTGCGGTCTTCTTGAGGGCCTTCGGGTCCTTTACGAGCCGCTTCACAAGTGCCTCTGCACCGCGTGCTGAGAGTTCATGCTCCTGGATATACTCTGCCGCTTCGCGCTGAAGGGCCGCCGTCTGGAGCGCGAGGAGCGGACGCGCCTGCCCCATCGCGAGAACGCCGTTGGCGATAAATGCCTGTACTTCCTTTGCGAGGCGCAGGAGGCGAACGCTGTTCGCAACGGCCGAGCGGCTGCGGGCAACACGCCGTGCAAGCTGTTCCTGCGAGAGCTTGAACTCCGTCAGGAGGCGCTCATAGGCGCGCGCCTCCTCAATGGGGTTGAGATCCTCGCGCTGGAGGTTCTCGATGAGCGCCATCTCCGCCATCTCCGCATCCGTTGCCGCGCGAAAGATGACGGGTACGGTTTTGAGCCCCGCGAGTTTTGCTGCGCGCAGGCGGCGTTCTCCGGCGATCAGTTCGTATTTCCCGCCGCCGATGTCGCGTACGGAAAGGGGCTGGAGGATGCCGTGCTGCGCGATGGATTCGCGCAGTTCCTCAAGCGCCGCTTCGTCGAATTCATGCCGCGGCTGAAAACGGTTGGGGCGGATCGCGTTTACGCCGAGTTCGGCCGGCGTCCCTGTCTGCATGGCGGGGGGAGTCCCCGCCGATGCTGCCGCACGCCCTGAGGCGGGCGCCTCTTTCTTTCCTGTGAGCGCGTTCTTTCCAAGTCCAAGCGCGCCAAGGCCGCGTCCGAGTCCGCCTGTTTTAGTTTTCTTCACGCTTCATCACCTCCTTCGCCAGTGCAATATACGTCTCGGCCCCGCGCGACGTGATGTCGTAGGAGGTGATCGGCTGCCCGAACGAGGGTGCCTCAGAGAGCCGTACATTGCGTGGGATCAACGTATCATAGAGTGCGGTACCAAAGACAGAGCGCACTTCCTCCACCACCTGCGTTGCAATGCGGGTTCGGCCGTCGTACATGGTCATAACGACGCCCTGAATCCGAAGCCCCGGATTTGCGCTCTCCTGCACGAGGCCGATCGTATTCATCAGCTGTGCGACCCCCTCGAGGGCGTAAAACTCACATTGAATGGGGATGAGAACAGCATCTGCCGCCGTCAACGCATTCAGCGTCAGGAAGCCGAGCGATGGAGGACAGTCGATAAAGATGTAGTCATAGGCGCGCTCCGCCTCCGTGAGCGCATCCCGCAGGCGCGTCTCCCGGCGCTCCATCCCGGCGAGCTCCACCTCAGCCCCTGCCAGCTCGACATTGGCCGGCAGGACATCCACATCATAATCCGAGGGAACAATCGACTCCCGGAGACTCTGTCCCTCGATCAGCACACGATAAGTCGTGGACATAAGCATGTTTTTATCGAGGCCGAATCCGCTCGTCGCATTCCCCTGTGGGTCAATGTCAACGAGGAGGACACGGCGCTTTGCACGCGTGACGGCAGCAGCGAGGTTGACGGCCGTCGTCGTCTTGCCGACGCCGCCCTTTTGGCTGGCAATCGCAATGATCTTTGCCACGGGATCATCCTTTCTCCTGGAGTATGCCTCTCATCGCACCCATAATCCGGCGCACAGCACTTTTACGACAGCACCTTCGCCAGATGCAGGTACTCGGGGTCCAGTTTCTTCTTATTATTCACGGCATCATAAAGGTTGACCGAGACGACGTGGCCCTTGCTGTATCCGAGCACAACACCCGAGATGCCTGAGATGAGGGCAAGTGCCGCCTGCTCGCCGAGCTGACTGGCGCGTACGCGGTCGATGACCGTCGGCGCTCCGCCGCGCTGGATATGACCGAGCACGGAGACGCGCGTCTCAATATCTGTATGCTTTGCGATGTAGTCACAGACATCCTGTCCCTTTGCCGCCCCCTCGGCAACGACAATGAGGATATAGCGTTTACCGCGCTCATATGCGGCCGCGAGGCTGCTTGTAATCTCCTCCAGATCGAACTTTTCCTCGGGAACGAGAATGTACTCCGCCCCGCCCGAGATGCCGGAGACGAGTGCCAGCCACCCGCAGCTGCGCCCCATCACCTCGAGCACGATCACGCGGCGGTGTGCCGACGCGGTGTCGCGCAGTTTGTTGATCGCGTCAATGATGGTATTCGCCGCCGTATCACAGCCGATGGTATAGTCCATTCCCCAGACATCGTTGTCAATCGTTCCCGGCAGACCGATGATGGGAAAGCCGTACTCCTCCGACAGCAGCTGTGCTCCGCGCAGGGATCCGTCACCGCCGATCACGCAGAGGCCTTCGATGCCGCGCTTCACGAGGTTCTCATGGCCGAGGCGGCGTCCCTCCGGCGTCTGCCAGCGCTTGCAGCGCGCCGTCCCGAGAAAGGTTCCGCCGCGCTGGATGATATCCCCCACATCCATCGACTGCAGTTCGCGCATATCCTCTTCGAGCAGGCCGTGGTAGCCGTCGTTGATCCCCCATACATGAACGCCTTCATAGAGCGCCGTACGCGCAACCGCACGCGCCGCAGCATTCATTCCCGGGCTGTCACCCCCGCTCGTCATGACTGCGATACTCTTTAACACAACGCTTCCTCCCCTGCCCGCTTCTAAACGCACACAAATCACATGCGCACCCACATTTCCTCCATCATAGCACAAATGACAAAAAAAATCCCCTCTTTTTTGAGGGGATTTCAAAAACCCGGACAATAAATGTTTCACGTGAAACAATTCATTGCTCGCGCGCAAGATCACGGAAGCGCGTATATTCTTTTTGAAAGAACATCTTCACTGTATCGGTCGCACCGTTGCGATGCTTCGCAATGCTGAGCTCCGTGATGTTTGCATTCTCCGTATCCTGATTGTAATAGTCCTCGCGATAGAGGAACATGACGATGTCGGCATCCTGCTCGATGGAGCCGGATTCGCGCAGGTCAGAGAGCAGAGGGCGCTTGTCGGAGCGGCCTTCTGTTGCACGCGAAAGCTGCGAAAGGACGACAATCGGCACATTCAGCTCGCGGGCGAGCACTTTCAGCGAGCGTGTCATCTCCGCCACGGCAAGCGTGCGGTTCTCCGCACGCCCCGGTGCCTGAATCAGCTGGAGGTAATCAACGGCAATGAGGTCGAGGCCATGCTCTGCCTTGAGCCGCCGTGCACGCGTGCGGATATCAAGCACCGTCGTACTGCTCGTATCGTCGAAGTAGAGCTTCGTCTTCATCATGCGGTCCGCCACCTTGACCAGGCGGTCCCACTCTTCGTCATCCAGCTCGCCGCGCGCCAGGCGGGTCGCGTCGATCTGCCCCTCAGCGCAGAAGATGCGGTGCATCAACTGTTCACGGGGCATCTCGAGGGAAAAGAACGCGACGGTCCCGCCCTGCAGGGCCACATGCGTCGCGAGATTGAGGACGAATGCAGTCTTTCCCATTGCGGGGCGCGCAGCGACGATAATGAGGTCGGATTTCTGGAGCCCCCGCGTCACGTTGTCAAGTGTCGCAAGGCCCGTGGAAAGCCCCGTAATCCCCCCCTTTGCCTTTGCAAGTTCGCTGACGCGCTCCACGGCGGCAAAGACGACTTCCTTCGCCGGAATGAAGGTGCCGGTCGTCTGTCCGCCTGCGATCGCGAGGATCTTATTCTCGGCATCGTCAAGCTGCTCGGCAACATCCTCACTCTCATTATACGCCGCACCGGCAATCTCTGTACTCACGTCGATGAGCGCACGCAGGATCGCCTTCTCCTTTACGATCTTTGCATAGTGCGCGAGATTTGCCGTACTCGGCACAGTATTTGACAAATTCGCGAGAAAAGAGATCCCGCCCACCTGTTCGAGCATGCCGCTCTTCCTAAGAGATTCGGTTACGGTGACAATATCCACCGGCTCGCCGGCGTGCACAAGTCCCTCCATCGTCTCAAACACGAGGCGATGGGCTTGGCGGTAAAACTCATCCACGCGCAGGAGCTCCAATGCCTGCGTAACCGCCGTCTGTTTCAGCATCATTGCGCCGAGCACAGACTGCTCCGCCTCAATATTCTGCGGCGGGACGCGTCCTTCTGCCATAGGATTCTCCTTTCACAACAAAATCATCAGAGGCACCGCTCATCTCTGCACGCTGTCCGCACGGGGCTCAGGCCGCTGCTTCCACTTCTCATCGGCAAAGAGCAGATTAAACGCTTCTTCTGCCGTTTTAAGGCGATGAATCGTAAGCCCGAGATGATCCTCCGGGAGGTCCTTCTTGTTCTCCCACGGGATAATCAGGGTCGAGATGCCCGCCTGCCGCGCGCCGTATGCCTTCTCAAAGACACCGCCGACCGGCTTGATCTCCCCCTGCAGAGAGATTTCTCCCGTCACCGCTGTATCCTGCCGGATCGCAGAGCCGGTAACGGCGCTCACAATTGCGGCAAGGATGGCTGTACCGGCGCTGGGGCCGTCAATATTCCCCCCGCCGATGACGTTGACATGAATATCGTAGTCGTGGATATCCCGGCCTGTCAGTTGGCGCATGACCGAAGCAGCATTGAACACGGAGTCCTTTGCCATACTGCCCGCCGTCTCATTGAAGCGCACGGTACCCTTGCCTTTCTCCGCTGCAGGGAAGGAGACGGCCTCGATCTCGATGATGGAGCCGAGGAATCCGGCGACACCGAGTCCGAACACTCTGCCGACGGCAGGTGTATCGGAGGCCTTCTTTCGGCCGAATTGATGGAGGCGGCTCACCTGTGCGACCTCATAGATATCAGCTCTTGTCACCTCGAGCGGCGGTGTTTTTGTTTCACGTGAAACATTCTGTACATGATCGCGGTGGGGGACTTCGCCGAGAAATTCCGTCTCGGTTCCCATGTCATCATCCGCCGCGTTCTCCGAGATTGTTTCACGTGAAACAATACGCTTGATCTCTTCCTCCTCGAACCGATTCAGTGCGAGGCTGTACGCATCTGCAAGGATATTGATTGCCTTGCGCCCCTCAATCGTATACGCACTGATCAGTTCGGCGGCGCCCGGCGCAAGAGTAACGTTCAGGCGCTCAGCTGCATTCTCGACGATCGTAAGAATATGCGCGGGGGTCAGCGGCTCAAAGTAGATCTCCGCGCAGCGCGACCGCAGCGCCGGGTTGACATGATCGGGTTCGCGCGTTGTCGCACCGATCAGCACGAAGTCCGCGGGAGCCCCTTCCTCGAAGAGTTTTCGAATATAGGGAGGGACGCGCTTGTCATCGGGATCATAGTATGCCGACTCAAAATAGGCGCGCTTATCTTCGAGTACCTTGAGCAGTTTGTTCTGGAGCATCTCATCCATCTCACCGATCTCGTCGATGAAGAGGATCCCCCCGTGCGCATCCGTCACGAGTCCCGGTTTTGGCTCCGGTACGCCGCTGTCTGCAAGATTCTTCTGGGCGCCCTGATAGATCGGATCGTGCACGGAGCCGAGCAGGGGATTCGTCATGTCGCGCGGATCCCAGCGCAGAGTTGTCCCATCCGTCTCGACGAACGGTGCGTCCTCTCCAAAGGGAGAAACGGCGCGGCGCTTTGCCGCCTCGAGCACGAGACGCGCAGCCGTCGTCTTGCCGACGCCCGGCGGTCCATAGAGCAGAAGATGCTGCGGATAGGGGGAGGAGAGCTTCGCCATGAGCGAGCGCACGGCACGTTCCTGTCCGACGATCTCATCGAAATTCTGCGGACGCAGGAGCTCCATCACCGACTGCGTGAGATGGATGTTCTCCAGTGCTTCGAGTTCCTCGCGCTTCTTTTTGTCATGCGGCGACTCTGCGCCGGGGTTCTCCTCCGATATCACCTGTCGGCGAATATCCTCCACATATTCCTCATGATCCTTCTCGAGCTTCTCATTGACCTTGCGCTCGATACGGTCCTCAAGATCGCGCCGTGCAAGGATTCCCGCGACCTGCTCCGTCATACGCGCGATGATTTCAGGCAGCTCTGCCTCGGACGGCGGAGGAGAGAGCAGCGGGTCCTCCTCCAGAATACGCATGAGGGCAAGCACCCGTTCACGGCGGTCATCCGAACGCATCAGTGCCATCGCGTTCATCTTGCCCGCTTGGATGACAAGGCGCTCCGTTCCCATTGTGTCTGCGAGCATGCGAAAGATCGCGGCGATCTCCGTATCGATGCGCGCTTCCGCGGAGAGTGTCGGCGGCGCACTCTTTTGCTCGCTGTTCCCTCCGAATAAATCCTTAAAAAATGACATAAACCTTCCTTTGACAAGGGGCTGATGAAAGGATCCTCATCAGCCCGTGCTTATATGTAAATGAATAAGGCCGTGTGATCATCTCCCGTGCCGAAGGAATAGGGGAGGGGGGGCAGATCATTACGATTCCTTTTGTACGTGAACCTTGATCGTTGTGGAGATGTTCGGGTGAACCTTTACGATTGCCTCATAGAGTCCCTCGCCCGTAACCTCGCCGCGGATTGTGATCTTGCGGCGGTCCACGTCGATGTTCTTCTTCTTCAGCGCCGCAGCAACGTCCTTGCCCGTTACCGCACCGAAGAGGCGTCCGTTCTCGCCGATGCGCACGGGGATCTCTACCTCGACCTTCTCGAGCTGGGCGGCCATGAGTTTTGCCTCGTCCATGGCCATGGCATCCTTGCGTGCCTTCGCGCCCGCCTGCGCCTTCGCGACATTTACATTCTCGCTGCTTGCAGGAAGGGCCAGCTTCTTCGGCAGGAGGAAATTGCGCCCGTAGCCGTCCGCAACCTCCACGATCTCGCCCTTTTTCCCGATATTCTTAATGTCCGTCTGCAGTATTACCTTCACTCTGGTCACTCTCCTCTATATAGGCTCTGGCCCGTTCGACGACCCGTGCGCGCACCGCGCTGAGCGGAACGCCTTTGACCTGCGCGCCCGCAACATTGGCGTGCCCGCCGCCGCCGAACGCCTCCATAATCACTTGAACATTCATTTCCCCTGTCGAGCGTGCACTGATGCCCACCATGTCTCCGGCCATCTGGAAGACGTAGATGCTCATGCGCACGCCGTCCACGCGCAGCATGCCGTCCGCCGCCTGTGCAGCGATGATCTGTCCATTCTGCAGCCGCTCCGGAATACTGCCCACGATCAGTCCGCCGGGGAAGAACTCCGCATTCGCCTTGGCACGTGCGAGCGCCACCGTGGTCTCGTAGTCGCTCTGAAACAGCGCCCGTACGAGCACGGGGTCCGCCCCGGCCCGCCGGAGGTATGCCGCCGCGTCAAACGTGCGGACACCCGCACCGACGTTGAAATTCTTTGTATCCACAACGACGCCCGAGTAGAGTGCCGTCGCATCGAGGCGCGTCGGGCGGATGTTCTCGCCGAAATACATCAGGAGCTCCGTCACCAGCTCGCTCGCCGAGCTCGACGATGTCTCGATGTAGACCAGCAGAGGATTCTTGACGAAATTCTCGCTGCGGCGGTGATGATCAATCACGACGATCTTCGGAATGCGCTCGAGGAGGGTGGGATCGGCAAGGATGTGGGGGATATGCGCATCCACCACGACCAGGAGCGCCGAAGGGGAGACGCCGGCAACATCGCCGGCGCGGACGAAGAGGTCCTCATACCCCTCATCCTTCTGCACCATATCCACAATGCGGTCGATTCCCTCGTTCATGTCACTGAGCACAATGTGCACACGTTTCCCGAGCGCGCGCGCCATGCATGCCACGCCCATCGCCGCGCCGAAACAGTCATAGTCCTCATTGTGATGGCCCATGATGTAGATCTCGTCCGCACTCTCCATGATATCGCGCAGGGCATGCGCCACCACGCGCGCCTTCACGCGCGTGTGTTTCTCTACGGCCTTTGCCTTGCCGCCGAAGAACTGCGTTTTTCCGTTGATGTCGAGCGCCACCTGATCGCCGCCGCGTCCAAGCGCAAGATCGAGCTTTGCCTCGGCCTCCTCGCCGAGTTCCTTGAGCGACTGATCCGCCGCAAGTGAAAGGCCGATCGAGAGCGTCACCGGCAGCCCCTTGGAGTTGACGATCTTGCGCACCTGATCCAGGATGTCGAACTTCTCAGCCATTGCATGATCGAGCGCTCTGCGGTCCAGCAGCGCCACGAACTCTCCGTCCGAGATGCTGCGCATAAAGCCGCCCAGACCGCTGATCCACGCGTCCAGACGCTCGCGCACAGCGAGGAGCAGCATCGACTTCTCCGTCTCCGTCTGCCCCTGCATGATCTCGTCGTAGTTGTCCAGCTGAATGTAGAGGAGGGCCGTACGGCTCTCGCGGAAACGTTGTTCGAGATCGGTGAACTCCGTCTCGTCCTCCACATAGAGCGCCATCAGCGGGTCCATCTGCGGCGGCGTCGGCACCATACGGTGATAGATACGATAGGAATGGCCCTCATGCGAGAGGTGGTACTCGCCTTCATTGCCCCAGACTGCCTCGAAATTGAACTTCGGCCAGAAATCCACGACCGGCGTCCCTTCCTCGGGTTTCACGCCGCCGAGAGACTCCGTCAGCTGATGATTGGACCACTCGAGATGTCCTTCCTTGTTCACAAGGAGAATGGACTGCGGCAGAGAGTCCACCGCATAGTTCATCACATTATTTACATGTCGGATAGTGCCCATACAATAGCGTTCAAAGCGCCGTTCTCTGTCATGACAACGTTCCCATGCAAACGCAGCCAAGACGGCCCAAAGCAGCAGCGATGCCGCGCCGACGTAGGAGTTATAGCAGAACGTCACAAGTGCAAGTGCCAGCATGACGATCAGATGGATCATGAGATCGATCCACGCGGATAGATTCCGCGGCATAGAATCACCTTCTTCAAAGAGGATAACGTATGTACAAAATGTATCAGACCGACACGCAGCCTTATTTGCGGTCCGTCATTTTCTTTCGGTAATCAAAGACAATATCGAACAATCCCGTCCATGTCACTATCTGTGTCGCCAGTCCGTTCACCAAGATGGTGATGTAGACGAGCAGGCGCACAAACGAGGCGACGCCGTACCGCTTCATCATGAACTGCAGGAACGAGAGCCCCTGCACAAGCCCCGCAAGTGTGGCGATCAGATATCCGTTGAGCGCCGCCCGGTACAGCAGGGTGATGTCGCGTGTCGTCCCCCAGTAGAGGCCGATCAGCGAGAACGCGAACAGATAGGAAAAGCCGATCGGCAGCCGCCACTCCGTAAACGCGGGGAACGGTGCCGCCGGGATTCCGAGGCGCACGAGCACATTGCGCAGAACGACAAAGCATGCCGCCGCCTCGATGACCGAGCCCCCGAGGAAGAGCGCCGGCAATACGAGCGCAAAGGATTCCAACGCCTGCATCGACACCGCGCGCGTCTGTTCGAGCCGCGCCTCGTCGATCCCCAGCGAGCGGTACACGGCGAGCGTCTCATTAACCGCCTCAGATGCCGTTGAGAAATCAACGGCAAACGGATTCAATCCGAAGAGGAGGAACATCATCAACACGGCAGCCCCCTTGCCGCCGAGAGACGCGAGTACGCCGCCCGTGAGGGCGCGCAGCGTATCCGCTCTGCGGCGAAAGAGTCCTCCGATCGCGAGCCCCGTCGGCGCAAACGAGAGCACGAAGAATGCGCCCATTGCGGGCGTTGCCAGCGGCAGCGTCAGGAGCAGAGCGGCAATCGAGACGAGAAGCCCCCAGCGGAGCCCTTCGCGCACCGTCACGAGCGCGATAAAGACCGGCCACAGCATCCCCATCATCATCGTCGGCAGGGGCAGGCAGATTGCCGCGAGTGCATAGATCACCGCGGCAGCCGTCATTACCCCCTCCGTTGCGACGGGTCTTGCTCCTTGTTCACTCATTCCGTACCCTTTCAGCGGCAGCGCGCCGCACATCTCTGCATAAGAAAGTCCATTCTATTATAACAGATTTTAACATGTGTGTCACGGCAGTGCGGCACGCGACGGACCGCACGCCGGACACAAAAGGAGAACCGCCCGCAGGCAGTTCTCCTCTATTTTGTTTTAGCGCCGCAGCGGCAGCAAACCGACGGCAACATCATAGCACAAACACAGCAATATTTCAATCGTCCATGATCCCTGCCATGCGCAGGAGATACTGCGCGTTCGTCGTGCGGCAGCGTCCCTCGCGCATCTTAAAGTCAAAGAGGATCTTATCGCCTTCGTAATGCTCCTCAAAATGCGCGTTCGCCACCGGAACCCCCTCGCGCCCGAGATCACAGAGCTCGAAATCGTGCGTCGTCACAATCGTGATCGCATGCGGCAGCGTCAGGCGCCGGATCGCCTCGCGCGCCCCGACGATGCGGTCGGCGGAGTTTGTCCCGCGGAAGATCTCGTCGATCAGGATGAGCATCGGGCGGCCGCGCCTGCTGTACGCGATCATCTTCTTAATGCGCAGCAGCTCCGCGTAGAACGTCGAGATTCCGCCCGCCAGATCGTCGCTGATCTGAATCGACGTATAGACCGCCATCGGCGTGAGCGCAAAGGACCGCGCGCATACCGGCGCGCCGGCGTACGCGAGAACTGCGTTGGAGCCGAGCACGCGCATATACGTCGTCTTTCCCGACATATTCGAGCCCGTGATGACAAGCGTCCCCGCCGTGAGATGCGCATCGTTCGGCGTCGCCGCCTCCTCGCTGAGCAGCAGGGGCGTTGCCCCCTCAGCAGTCAGCTGCGGGGGCATGCCGTCCAAAAACTGCGGAAACGCATACACCTCACGCGTATGTCCGATGCGTGCAAGCGAAAGCAGCACCTCCATCTCCGCCCAGACCTTCAGCCAGCCTGCCGCCGCCGCACCCACCCGCGTACGCCAGTAGGAGAAATACGCCATACAGTGGAAATCCCAGAGCAAAAAACCGTTTGCCAGCACAAAGAAGACAAAATTGTGCCGCATTGCCGCACACTCTGCGAGCCTCGTGAGGCGGCTCTGCGCGCGCGTTGCGCGAATCGGATCGAAGAGCGGCGCGAGGATCGCGCCGAACGCCGCCCCATGCAGCGGCGCCCGTTCCAGCGCGCGAAAGATCCTGCCGTAGAGCCGCAGCTCCCGCGCCATATGCCCGAGCGGGGCAAGCGTGCGCAGCGTCCGCGGGTAAAAGGCGAGCGCCAGCGTCAGATTGAGCATGAAAAGCGCAGTCGGAAGCTGCCAAGGCCCGTTCCAAAAACATGCCCAGAGCAGGGAGAGGATGCACGCCGACGCAAGCACGGCGCCGATGCCGGAGATAAGGCACAGCGATCCGCCGAGCGGCCGGGCGAGTTCCTCCGCGAGTGCACGCGTATCATGCCCGTCGGGCAGCCCTGCCCCGCGCGCCTCGAGTTCGAGACAGAGGAGGGGATGGGCGAGGAGCTCCGCGACAGCTGCCTGCCGCTGCCGCGTCCGCTCGAGGTTCCACGGCGTCGCCGTGAGCGACCGCGCCAATCGGTCGCGGCCTGCCTGCGTCCGTGCCGCACAGAGGTACTGATAGAGCGACGCCGCGCCAAAGATGTGGAGATCCTGATCCGGCGGGCGCTTTTCCTTCCGATAGCCGGCGCCGTCCACCGGCGACAGCTTCCAGTCCCCGGAGAACCGCGCGAGATAGTCTGCAGCCACATTGAGATACGCCTTGGTAAAACGGCGGCGCCGCTCCAGGCGCCGGTGCCGCGCCACAAGTACGGCGAAGAGAAGCAGGAGGAATCCGCTCAGCATCAGCTCGGCGGAGGAACCAACATCCCAACCGTGAATCGCCGCGGCGAGCATCAGCGGGAATACCAGCGTGCGCGCGAGAATGTACCGCGTCCGCTGCGCATGCTGCACACGCGCATGCGCAAGCATATTCTCCCATACATTTTCATAGTAATGCTTCTTCAAAAGGATACTCCTTGTCATTCTTGCAATATGCTTCATTATAGCACAGCTCTGCACGCTCTTGTAGACAGTTTTTCCCAAAGCTGTTACAATATACGGATGACGGGAGGGGGTACGCATGCAGAATACGACAGATGCCATACGCCGCATAGAGGCCTCCATGCGGATCCTCGACGATCGCATGCACCGCGCGGCAGGCGACCTCGACTACGAGACCCATCTGCACGAAAAACGGGCCCTCGCAGCCGCGCTCCTCACACTCCGGCGCAGGCGGGAAGAGGAGTCCCGGCATTTCAGTCAAAATTCAGCATCATCGGATAGGATAAAAGACAAATAGTCAGACAGTCGACAGACAGAAAGGAACCTACCATGTCACAGCGCATGACCATGGACGAAGTCCTCAAAGAATACGGCGTACCGCAGCTGCGTCTCGACGTGCATGCGACGCGCAGCGACCTCCTCAAGCTCCGCGAGAAGCTCATGGCGATCCGCGACCTCTCCGACGGGCGCGAGCAGGGCTATCTCGATATCGAGTGCAAGCTCTACATCGACGTGGACGACATCGATCGCTACCTCTCGGGCGAGCTCGACACCGTCGGGGAGATCTACGCCTTCCCCGAGGATGTCAAGTCCTATCGGGAGTAAGCGCAGCGCAAAACAGATCCATTTCGAACGGTATATAAAGGAGAAAATCGAATGAACCTCAAGAAAATCATCGCTGCAGCGATGGTCGGGGCACTGAGCGTCACAGCCGCGCCCATCTTCGTGCCCGGAGCACCGAGCGCCGTCATCTCACAGGCAGAGGCCGCGCGGGGCGGGGCACGCATTGCACCGAAGGCGGCTCCGTCCGCACCGAAGTCCGCCCCCGCCCCATCGAGCGGAAACAGCAAGTCTGTCTCAGGCAACGGCAACAGCTATGCGCCGTCCAAGAGCGCCAACCAGCTGGATAAGAATGCACCCGCAGCCGGGGCGAAGGCGGGAACAGCCGCAAATGCAGGCGCAGCAAACACGGCACGCTCGCATACGGGCTGGGGGAACGCGCTCCGCAGCATCGGCCTCCTTGCCGGCGGCATGCTGCTCGGCTCCATGCTCGCCTCCATGTTCGGTCTCGGCGGAGGCTTCCTCGCCGATCTGCTCGGCGTCCTCGCGAACGTCGTGATGGTCATGATCGCATTCATGGCGATCCGCTGGCTCTTCCGCCGTCTGCGCGGCCGCGGAGAGGAAAACGTATATCAGAGCGCCGCACAGCCGCATACAGCGGCGCCGAAAGCCCCCATCCAAGACATCCGCCCGCCCGGAGCAGCCGCGCCGACGATTCCTGCGCGTATGGGAGGCGCCGCCGGCGACAGCCCGCGCGTCATCGCCGACCGCTATCGCAGCCGGTAAGCCGCGCGCAGAAGCGCTGCAAGCCGCCGCAGCCCCGCTACATGCCTTTGCCGCGTTCCGTGCGGGGGAGGGATGGACGCGCGGGCAGGGTGCATATCATCACGGAGCACAGGATATGCGCGGATACGCAAAATAAAGAGAGAGACCGATGTACATTTCTGTACATCGGTTTTTTCTGCCCAATCAATAAAAATCATCGCGGTAAAATAGAAACAAAGATCTCCGGGAAATCCGATTTTGCCGGCAGATTTACACTTGAAAAAGCCCTTCATATCATCCATAATAAAGGAAAGCACAGCAGATAAAGGAGCATTTTTATGATCAAACCATCCACCTATGCCGCAGCAGATACCCTCATCGCGCGCTATCCCGCCCTCGAGAGCTGCGCCGCGGACATCCGCGCAGCCATCGCGGCGCTCTGCACATGCTACCGCGCGGGCGGCAAGCTCATCGTCTGCGGCAACGGCGGCTCCGCTGCGGACGCGGAGCATATTGTCGGCGAGCTGATGAAGGGCTTTCTCCTGCCGCGGCACCTCGACGAGAATATCCTGGCGAAGCTGCACGAGGCATGCGACGCCACCGATCCGATGACCATTGACTACTTCATGCAGAATCTGCAGGGGGCGCTGCCCGCGATCTCGCTGCCCTCACAGCTCGCGATCAGCACGGCGTTCTCGAACGATCAGGCGCCGGACCTCACCTTTGCCCAGCAGGTGCTCGGACTTGGAACCCCCGGCGATGTCCTGCTCGGCATCACGACCTCGGGCAACTCGAAGAACGTCCTCTATGCCTTCCGCATGGCAAAGGCGCTCGGGATGAAGACCATCGCGCTCACGGGCGCCGCGGGCGGGAAATGTACCGCGGGCGGCTATGCGGACATCACAATCCACGCGCCGAGCGACGAGACCTACAAGATCCAGGAGTACCATCTCCCGATCTACCACACGCTCTGCATCGCCGTCGAGGAGGAGTTCTTCGGCGCGGAGTAATCCCGTATCCGTGCGCTGCTCCAGCGGCCTGCGTGGTGCAGCCTGCCGGCGCGGCGTTCGTACGACACCCCACAAAAGGAGGAATATCCATGCCACTGACCCACGAGGATTTTATGAAACTCGCGAACGGGAGCGACATCCGCGGCGTCGCGGTCCCGGGCGTCCCGGGCGAGCCCGTCACTCTCACGCCGGAGGCGGCAAACCGCATCGCGGCCGGTTTTGTCCGTCTCCTCGCGGAGAAGACGGGCAAGAAGCCGGAAGAGCTGCAGATCGCCGTGGGCCATGACTCGCGCATCTCGGCGCTCGCGATCAAGGACTGCGTGCTCACGGGACTGACGTACAGGGGCGCGCACGGCATTGACTGCGTGCTCGCCTCCACGCCCGCCATGTTCATGTCGACCATCTTCGAGGATACGGCGGCGGACGGTTCCATCATGATCACGGCGAGCCACCTGCCCTACAACCGCAACGGACTAAAGTTCTTCACCGCAGCGGGCGGCGCGGACAAGGAGGACATCCAAAAGATCCTCTCCTATGCCGCGGAGGCGGAGGAGGCGCACGGCACGCTCGACAACGTGCTGAAGTTCGACCTTATCGGCCGGTACAGCGAATACCTCGTCGATAAAATCCGCACGGCGCTCGGCGGGGCAGAGAAGCCGCTCGCAGGGATGCATATCGTCGTGGACGCCGGCAACGGCGCAGGGGGATTCTTCGCCGGCCGCATCCTCACGCCGCTCGGCGCAGACACCTCGGGCAGCCAGTTCCTCCAGCCCGACGGTCATTTCCCGAACCATATCCCGAACCCCGAGGACAAGGCCGCCATGCTTGCCATCAAGGAGGCGGTCATCGAGAACGACGCCGACCTCGGGCTCATCTTCGATACCGATGTCGACCGCATGAGCGCCGTGCTCGCGGACGGAACGGACGTCAGCCGCAACGCGCTGATCGCCATGATGGCGGCAATCCTCGCCCCCGACTATCCGGGCTCGACCATCATCACGGACTCGGTGACCTCCGACGGCCTGCACGACTTCCTCGAAAAGGACCTGCACCTGAAGCACCTGCGCTACATGCGCGGCTACAAGAACGTCATCAACGAGTGCATCCGCCGCAACGAGGCGGGCGAGGTCTCGCCTCTTGCGATCGAGACGTCGGGGCACGGTGCACTCTCGGAGAACTACTTCCTCGACGACGGCGCCTATCTCGCGGTAAAGCTCATCATCGCGGCGGCGCAGGCGCGCGCGGAGAGCAGGACGCTCGGCGACCTCATCGCAGATCTGCGCTATCCGGCGGAGGAGCGCGAGATCCGCATCAAGATCGTCGGTACGGACGACCCGAAGGCATACGGCAGAGAGGTCCTCGCCGCCTTCGAGGAGCGCGCAAAGGCAAAGGGCCTCACAATCGCCAGCCCCTCCTATGAGGGCGTGCGCATCGTCATGGACGGCGGCTGGGCGCTCCTGCGCATGTCTCTGCACGATCCGAACATGCCGCTGAACATCGAGGCCGACGCCGCGGGCGGCGCGGATGCGATCAAACGCGAGGTAAAAGAACTGCTTGCGGGCTTTGACGCCCTCGATCTCTCGGGATTTCAGAGCTGAACGGGGGAAAGATCTGCCGCATGCGCCGAACTGCAGCGTATGCGGCTTTTTTATGCCCGGAATCAAAACAGTACCCACCTCTGCCGTTTTATGTTATAATGTGATCGTAATAATAAGAAGCAGACCTCTTCATCCGGACAGGGCTCCGATGAGAGGAGAAGGGGAACATGACAAAATTTTTTCGGCTCCTATGGGGGAACTGCATCACACTGCTGTGCACCGCCGTCATCGCCGCGCTGGCTGCACTGTCATGGCAGACACTCGCGACGCCGCTGCCGTATGCCGCGATGCAGCGGGCGGAGTACGCCGTCATCGAGGGCAGTCCGCAGTACAAGGACATCATCTCGTTCCGCGCCGACGATTTCGCCTGGCAGCCGTACGACTACCCCGCACCGCCGCCCATGCCGGAAGGCGCGCAGACCATCTATCTGTCCTGGCAGATTCCGGCGAACGTCCCTCCGCTCGTAAATCACATCCTCTTTGCCACGACGAACCAGAACGCCTGCGTCTACCTTGACGACGAGCTCGTCTACATCCACGGCGCCTGGGACGATCCCGCCGCAGCGCGCGGGCGCACGCTGCATTTCATCCACATCGGCAAAGACCTCGCCGGCAAACGCCTGACCATCATGCTGCACACGGGCTACCGCAACTGGCTGGGGAGCCTCGATTACTTCCTCCTCGGCAGTGAAAAGACGCTCATCCGCAAGATCAGCATCGCCGACGCCATCTTCATCGCGAGCCTCTCGATCGCGCTCTCGCTGATCGTCTTTCTCGTCATGGATCTCGCATGGCGCGGCATTCGGCGGCAGCGCCAGCGGCAGCTCTATCTCATCGCCTTTCTCATGAGCTTCATCCTGTGGGCGTCCGGGACATCTTCCTTCTTCCCGCGCATCTTCGGACAGCCCGGCCTCTGGTGGGAGCTGCACCTCATCATGCTCTACGTCATGCCCATCACATTCGCAAAGATCACGCAGAAGATCGCCGCACCGCAATTCACCAAGGCGGTCCGCAGCACGATGATCGTCTATCTCCTGTTCTTTTCCGCGGCGACGATCGGCGAGATCGCGGGCCTCGACGGCTACATGAACCTGCTCTATCTCTTCTATCCGCTCCTCCTCGTCAGCTGCTTCATCCTCCTCTATGCGCTCCTGCGCTCGCCCTGGAAGAAATACCCCGCCTGCCGCCACGGGATGGTCGCGATGCTCTCGCTCACCGTCTTTGTCGGCATCGACGCCCTGCACTGGGAATATCATCTGCTCTCGTCGATGCTCTCGACCACCATCTACTCCATCTACGCGACCATCCCGTTCGTCTTCTTCCTGATCCGCCAGCAGATGCAGCGGGATGCGCACCTCGCCCGGCAGAACGCCTCGCTCGCGCGCGAGCTGGAGGAGACACAGAACGAGGCGCAGCGCGACTTCCTCACGGGCGCGTACAACCGCCATCAGCTCGCGGACGGCGTTGCAAAATACTCCGCACTCGCCAATACGCGCGGCTTCAGCTTCTCGTTCGCCATCTTCGACGTGGATCACTTTAAGACCGTCAACGACACGAAAGGGCATCTCGCCGGCGATCAGATCCTAAAGCAGATCGCCGCCGTCGTCCATGCAAAGACCGACCGCCGCCACATCTTCATCCGCTACGGCGGCGACGAGTTCATCCTGCTCGCGCTCCATTACGATCTGGCACAGATGGCCGTCTTCTGCGAGGACCTGCGCAGGACGCTCGCGCAGACCCTGGGCGGCGTGACGCTGAGCTTCGGCGTATCGACCTGGCACGGCACGGGCGATCACATGACCCCGCTGATGAACCGCGCCGACCGCGCGCTCTACCGCTCAAAGGAAAAGGGACGCAACACCGTCTCCACCGAGGACGAATGCGCAGATGCGCCGCCGCATTGAATGCTCCTCATACCGCGCCGACAGGAAGTTCCGGCGCGGTATTTTTTTTCGTTGAATGACGACGAACTGCGCGTCATTTCTTCCATAGGATTCGTGTTCTTTATGTATTTCTCTATTGTTCTATATCCAATAAGTATGATATAATCAAATAAAATTCAGGAATTAAGCGTGTTTTCTCTTTCTCTCTCCGAAGGGGGGAGCAGCGATGAAGAAAATCCTCCGCTTTCTGCGGGACAGCTGGCTCACGCTGTTCTGCGCGGCGCTTCTCCTCGGAGCGACCGCAACCGCATGGCGGCTGCTCGACGCGCCGCTCGATCCCTATATCTACGCCGAATACGCCGTCGCAAAAAGCGCACCGGAGTACAAGGACATCATCGAGCTTCGTGCGGACACTTTTGACTGGCAGCCCTATGACTATCCCGTACCGCCGGATCTTCCAAAGGACGCATCCGCCGTCTGTCTCTCCTGGCGCATCCCGCTCGCGGCGCGCTTCGTGAACGATCACATTCTCTTTGCGACGACAAACCAGAACGCCTACGTCTACCTCGACGATACGCTCGTCTACATGCACGGGCGCTGGGACGATCCCGCCGCTGCGCGCGGCCGCGCGTTCCACTATATCCATCTCGACCAGAACATCGCAGGCAAGCGCCTCACAATCCTGCTTCAGTCTGCCTATCCCAGCTGGCTCGGCAGCATCGACTACATGAAGTTCGGCTCATCCGGCGACTTTCTGCGCAGCATCAGCTTTGCCGATGCCATCTACATCTCGAGCCTGTCGGTCGCGCTCTCACTGATCATCTTCCTCGTCATGGATCTGACCTGGCGCGGTGCGGCGGAGCGGCGGCGCCGTCTGCAGCTCTATCTCATCGGCAGTCTCGCGAGCTTCATCCTGTGGACAACGGGCAGCTCCTCGTTTTTCGCGCGGATCTACGGCATGTCCGATCTCTGGTGGGAACTGCATCTCGCCACGCTCTACATCATGCCGCTCTTTTGCATCAAAATCGCGCAGGAGATTGTCTCCCCACGCTACGCCGCGCGCATCAAAATCGGCATGCGCATCTTTCTCTCGGTCTTTGTGCTTGCTGCCGGTGCTGAGATCGCGGGGGTGAACGGGTTCATGAACGCGCTCGTTCTCTACTACCCGCTCCTTTTCATCGGCAGCCTCATCCTCATCCACGCACTCGTCCGCTCGAGCTGGCAGCGTCATCCCGCATGCCGCTACGGCGTGTTCGCCGTCATCGCAATCGTCGCATTCGGCACCATTGACGCCCTCCACTGGGAGTACCACCGGCTCAGCCTCATGTTCTCCACGACCGTATTCTCCATCTATGCCAGCATCCCCCTCATCTTCCACGTCATCCGTGCGCAGATGATGGAGGACGCCGCCCTCGCGCAGCAGAACGAGGACCTCGCGCGCGAGCTGGAGATCTCGCAGAACGAGGCGCAGCGCGACTTCCTCACGGGCGCATACAACCGCCATCAGCTCGGCGGCGGCTTTGCGAGGTTCTCTGCGCTCGCCTATGAGCGCGGGTTCAAATTCTCCTTTGCCATCTTTGACGTCGATCACTTCAAGATCGTCAACGATACGAAGGGACATCTCGCGGGCGATCAGATCCTAAAGCAGATCGCGGACACCATTCACGAGGAAATCGACCGCCGCCATCTCTTCATCCGTTACGGCGGCGACGAATTCGTCCTGCTCGCCCTGCACTACGATCTCGCTGCGATGGTCGCCTTCTGCGAGCATCTGCGCGGCATCCTCGAGCAGCGCCTCGACGGCGTGACGCTCAGCTTCGGCGTCTCCACATGGCACGGCAAGAAGGATCGCCTGCAGGCCCTCATCGACCGCGCTGACCGCGCACTCTACCTCTCGAAGGAGCGAGGACGCAACACCGTCTCCGCCGAGAACGACGAGGGCGCGGCATAGGCAAAAAAGATGCGTCAATCCCCTCACACCTCATTTATAGACAGGAACCGCGCGCCGCTTCCGCAAACGGCGCGCGGTTCGTTTTTTGCCAATTTCACGGTGATATGCTACAATGAGGGCGTTTTTATCGATCCTATGAAAAGGAGGTCCCATGCATACCATCGACCGCGGAATCAAACAAAATTTCTGCCGCTGGCAGGGGAGACTCAACCGCAAGCGCTACATCAAGCGCATGCTCGCGCTCTGGATCCCCGGCTCCATCATCTGCCTTGCCGCGTTCATCGCAGCCGCAGCCGCCGTCCTCGGCGGGAATGCAGACATAGCCCATCTGAACGAGGACCAGCTCAGACAGCTCTCGTACCTTCTGCAGGGCGTATCTCTTGTCCTGCTGCCGTTTCTCATTCCGTCCTATATGCTGATGATACGGCGTCTGCACGATCTGGGCCTGTCGGGGTACTTCGCCCTCGTGAGCCTGATCCCGCTGATCAATCTTGGACTGACGCTCTATCTCATCTTTGCCGAAGGAACACGAGGTGCGAACGCCTACGGCTCTGACCCGCTGGCACGCGATGATGCGACGGAGGAGGCCGCGGCGGCAGAGACTGCACCTGCACGCACAGAGGACGCAGGCTCCTATGCAGGCCTCTCACTGCCGCCGATCTTCTCCAAAACAGGCAGGCTCTCGCGCCGCGACTACGCGCTCAGCATCGGAGTGATATGGGGCGGCATGAACATCGCATCATTCGCCGCACTGATCCTCCTCCTGCCGCTCGTCTGGCTCTTTGTAAATGCCTTCTTCCGCGACACGACGATCCTCTTCTTGGGCTTCCTGATCGCCGCCTTGTGCATGCTGCTCGTGCTGATGTACACGGCACTGCCGCTCCTCGCCATCCCCGCGACCGTGCGGCGTCTGCACGACTTTGGGCACAGCGGATTCTTTGCGCTCCCGCTGCTGCTCGTGAGCCTCTTCGTCGGCGGATGCGTCCTGTTCCTTATGATGATCGTCCTCGGCACTTTGGGGGCGAAAGGATATTCCCCCTTCGGCATACCAAATGAAAGCATTGCGCTCGTCGTGGGTACGTTCAGCATATTGCTTGGACTGCTGGCCTTTCCGACCGGCGCCATCCTCGTATTCTACACTGCGTGGATATTCTTGAAAAAAGGCGATCCATTCCCCAACGACTACGGCGATGTTCCGACAGAGCGCCCCTTCTCCTCCATACGTGCAGCATTCTTCCCCATGAAGGGGACCATCGGACGCCGGGAGTTCATCCTCAGCACACTGTTCCTCTTTTTCTTCATGGGGATTGCCGGCCCGGCTGCTGTTCAGCTTGTTGTCCAGCCCATGGCCTCTCTGCTCGTTGCAGTGAATGTCCTGCCGATAGGAGCGGACCACTTCGTATTCCTTCTTGGCGCGACACTCTTCCCATTCGCCGTACTCCCGCTCGTCGTGCGGCGGCTGCATACGCTCGGACGCAGTGCATATGAGGCCATATTCCCATTTGCGGTCCTCATTCCCTACATCCTCATCTCCATTCCGATCACATACATGTTCGTTCTCCTCGGCTCCCTGGACGAGGGCGAACTGCCCGGGGCGGCCCTAGCCCCGCTGCTCGATGCCATCAGCGGCTGTGAGAATATATTCGTCATATTCTCGTGCATCTGCGGCATCATCTCCCTCATCGGCATCATGCGCCTGCTTGCTGCCGATCCGCCGCATACGGACGCACGTCCATAGAAAGAACTGCCTCTCACGTTCTCGTGCCTCGTCGGCTTTGGGAACACCGCACGCCGTTTGCAGAAGCGGCGTGCGGTTCTTTTTTTGCCAATTTTACAGCGATATGCTACAATAAGGACGTTTTTATCAATCCTATGAAAAGGAGAAGATCCTATGCATACCATCGACCACGGAATCCGACAAAATTTCTACCGCTGGCAGGGGAGACTCAACCGCAAGCGCTATATCAAGCGCTCTCTCCTGCTCTGGCTCGTCAGTATAGTTATCATCACGGCCTGTTCAGCGGCGTTCATCGCCTACATCGTCCCATCGGGCGTCGACCCCGAGCACATGGGGATATACGAACTCGCGCGCTTCAAGGCAGGCATCAACGGACTGTTCACACTCGCCATGCTGCCTGTTATCATCTCCAGCTATATGTTGATGATACGTCGTCTGCACGACGTCAACCTGTCGGGCTTCTTTGTCCTGCTCAACTTCGTTCCCATTGTCAATCTCGGACTGTTCCTCTATCTCCTCTGCAAGAAGGGTACCGAAGGGGAGAACGACTACGGCCCCGATCCGCTTGCCGCCGCAGAATCGTCCATCGATGAGAGTCCCTATGCGCGCTCCATTCCTGAGCAGTCCGCCCCGACGGATATTGCGCCGCCGGAGGAGACGCCGCAGGACCCCGGAGAGCGCTCGTGATCCCGCCGATCTTTTCCAGGGAGGGCAGACTCTCACGGCGCAGCTTCGCGCTGACCATCGGAACCATCATGGGCGGAGGAGCCCTTGCATTCTCGGCAGGGCTCTGTGTGCTCCTGCCGTTCGCATTTCTCTGCGCCTCGTTTTACTTCCGCGACACGGCCAGTTCGTTCTGGGTCATCTTCATCATGGGATGCGTCCTCCTCTTCTTCCTCGTCTCAGCTGTGATGCCGCTCCTCGCCATCCCCGCGGCCGTACGGCGCCTGCATGACATCGGCCGCAGCGGATGGTTTGCGTTCCCGCTCGGCCTTCTGAGTCTTTTTGCGCTCTTCTTTCCCGCCGTCCTGCTCTTTTCCTTTCTCAATGCAGTATTGGGATCGAATAGCCTCCCAACGCCCTTCAGCGGGAATCCCGAAGAGGACAGCCTGATCTTCGACGGGCTTTTCGTCCTCTTCCTCATCGGATACCTCCTCACATTTCTCATCGGAGCTCTGTGCTCTATATACATCTTTTTGAAAAAGGGCACCCCCGGTGCGAACGCCTACGGAGATCCGCCCGCCGAGGAGCCGCTCCCGTCCGTACGCCGGGCGTTTCTCTCAATGGAGGGCAGGATTGACCGGCGCACCTTCGCTGTGCGCGCCCTCCTCGTTCTCGCCGCTTCGTGGCTGACCCTGCCGACCATCGTGCAGTTCACCCTGTACCCGGTCACGGCGCTCCTCCAGAGCGTCGGCCTCCTCCCGATCGGCGCGGACCTCCTCCTCCTCCTCCTGGCGTGTGTCCTCTATCCGCTTGCCGCACTCCCGCTCGTGGTCCAGCGCCTTCATACGCTCGGCCGCAGCAGCCTCGAGGCCGTCTTCGTATTCGCCGCACTCCTGCCGTCGGCATTCTCCTGCCTCCCGGTTGCAGAAATCTTCGGCACAATCGAGCTCATCCCCGAGAGCGACATCCCGCAGAGCGTCGAGCTCCTCCTCGCCGTCGGCAACACTGCCTCGGATACCGCCTTCATCGCATTCTGGATCGTCTGCGGCATTGCTTCTCTCGTCGGCATACTCCGCCTGCTGAGAGAAGATACACAGCCCGGCACCGCGTGATGCATCCCTCAACGGTACGGAGAAACTGCCGTACATCCGCAGAAAGTGAGGCATGATCTCCATGTTCTGTCCCAAATGTGATAAATTCGTTCCCTCCTCGGCAACCGCCTGCCCGAACTGCGGCATCCCCATCATCTCGGGGTTCTCACCGAACTACGGCAGCGGCTTTGCCCTCGGCGGCGACGATACTGAGAGCCGCAACGACGCGCCGCCGCACGCCGTGATGGACTCCGATCTCTACGACGACGTGCCGGATGCCGATGGGGAACGCACCGATGCGCGCACAGACGGCGGCATCGGGACGCGGCTCAAATCCCTCTTCGGCTTTGGGAAAAACTGACATACAAAAAAGGCGCCCGCAGGGGCGCCTTTTTTATGTCCGAAACAGTTTACTCTGGCCAATCCTCGCGAAACACCTCGGGGAACTCATCCCGCCGCAGCACCGCCGACCACGAGCGCCGCCAAGAGCCCCGCAAGGATCTTCCGCTTCATCTCTCATTGCTCCCTTCAAATTCTGCCAAAACTTAGAAAAGACTCCTCGCCGCGAGAAGTCTTTCATTCAAAAGAAATGGTGCGATTGGCGCGAGTCGAACGCGCGACCCTCTGCTTAGGAGGCAGATGCTCTATCCATCTGAGCTACAACCGCATCGCACCAAGTGTATCAAAATTGCGCAGGATATGCAACTGTCCGATAAATCTCCTGTATTCAAGCACACTATTATGTTATACTAAAAAAAACTTGAAAGGCTGAATACGATGGAAAATCTAAATCGACTGATTCAAGAACTCTGTAACCTGCCAAGTGAAACTGCCTATGTTGAATTTAAACACGATAACTACACCCCAGATATGATCGGTAAAGATATCAGTGCTCTTGCGAACAGCGCTGCTCTCTTCGAAAAGCGAAATGCCTATATGATATGGGGCATCGCTGACAAAACTCATAGCCTTATTGGCACAGACAAGGATCTCCAAACAATCAAAAAAGGCGGCCAGGAATTAGAAAACTGGCTGCGTTCTATGCTTTCCCCGAATGCGGATTTTGAATATCAAACGACGACCGTTTCTGAAAAAACTATTGGTGTACTGACCATCTCCGCTGCTGCTGCGCAGACGGTCACCTTTCAAAAAGAAGACTATATCCGTATCGGCAGCTACACAAAAAAATTGCGTGATTATCCTGCAATCAAGGCAAAACTTTGGGATAAATTGCGCAATGAAAATTTCGAAGCTCGTCTCGCCTTAACGGATTTGCCTCTTGCCACAGCATTACAAAAACTGGATATCTCAACCTATTTTGATCTGCTCAGCATCACACCGCCTGATGGTATCGAAAATACCGCACATCCACTGCTGGAGGATGGAATCCTCGTTAAACACGACAATGGTCTATATGGCATCAGCAATTTAGCAGCCATCCTTTTCGCTAAGAATCTGGCTGACTTCCCAAAACTCTTACGCAAAGCGATCCGCATTGTGCAGTATCAAGGCAACAATCGCATGGAAATGCAAAGAGATGAGGTTTTGCAGGAGGGATATGCAGCAGCCTTTGAACAACTAATTACATACATCGAAGCTCTTCTTCCCTCCCGCGAGGTCATTGACGGCGCTTTGCGCCGCACAATCCGAACATACCCAACGCTGGCCCTTCGTGAGACCATCGGAAATGCGCTGATCCATCAGGATTTCTCACTCACGGGGACAGGACCGGTCGTTGAAATCTTTGCAAATCGCATGGAAGTCACGAATCCGGGCACGCTCCTTGTTGATCGCCTGCGCATTATTGATAATCCGCCAAAATCCCGAAATGAGAGGCTTGCCTCTCTTATGCGGCGGATGAATCTCTGCGAAGAGCTCGGTACGGGATGGGACAAAATCGTTCTAACCTCGGAAGCCGCTCATCTGCCTGCCCCAAAAATTGAACTCTTTGAGGAAAATACTCGCGTGACTCTCTATGCAGAAACTCCATTTAATCAACTCTCTGCTGAAGACCGTCTATGGGCATGTTATCTCCACGCCTGTATTCAACAGACACAACACGAACAGTTGACAAATCATTCTCTGCGCACGCGGTTCTCTCTGCCAGATTCGTCTGCCGGAAGTATCTCACGACTCATCAAAGAAGCCATTCAAAAGAAGCTGATTAAACCGCTCGACCCGGATACCGCCCCGCGATACATGAAATATATTCCTATCTGGGCATGAACGGCATATCCCCGCATCGATATCAGCTTAACTTGCCGGTAACTTGCCGACAACTTGCGATGCCATGGGAACAGGCAGAGAAAACAGCCATTTTATCAGCAATATTCACTTTCCCTGCCGCCGATTTAACTTGCCGGTAACTTGCAGAGCCCCCTCAAAAAGTTTCTATCTACGCAAAAGCACCCGCAGGAATACCTGCGGGCGCTTCGCCTTCGCATCCGAGCGGTTCTTAGGCGAGCTTTTCGGTATCTACCGTCTGGACGGCGATATCCTTGATGGAGACGGGGTACGCCTCTCCTGCGACAATGGCCTTCTTATCGATGACGCTTTGCAGACAGGTCGCGACCTCCGCCTTCGTGAGCCCGTCCTTCGGGTCCGCGAGGCTGAGCGTCAGTTCCTTGCCCGTCGAGAGCTCGAGCGTCATGCGCAGCTGTTTCTTCGTCGACATCCTTTCTCCCTCCTTTCTCTCTTACTCATTGCGCGGATCAGTCCGCGAGAACGGCCGTATCCGTGCGTACGATCTGGCTCAATCCGTGCTTCTGAAGACCGGCAAACCCGTTGCCGACCACAAGCGCGTCCGCATCTGTGAGCGCGGGAGCAACGCCGCCGATCGTGCGGTTCTTGTAGATGGTCTTGCCGTCTGCGCCCACACCTGTGATGACCTTCAGCGTCAGCTTGCTCGCTGCATCTTTGCGTGCCATATGGATCAACTCCTTTCTCTTTTGTTTCCGTAAGCAGCTTACATAGGAATACCTGCCGGGCAGAGAAAAAAGGAGAGTCCGTCAAAAAATTTTCCTTTACAATCGAACATATTTTCTCTATAATTCCATCTAGAAAGGAACAGGAGATCCATTGATCTATGCTCGTGCCTGTGCGTCTCGCCAACGGCAGGCAGGAAACCGGAAAGGAGATCCGAAATGAATTGGACAAAGAGAGAGATGCTGATGCAATGCCTGCCCGCGGCGGCGGACATCCTCGCACTCCTGCCCGTGCGCGGCGCGGACGGCGGCAATGAGACCGTCCTCCACACCGCCGGGGGCGCCAGCATGACTCTGCACGCCGCGATCGAGTATGTCCTCTCCTGCCTCGCCGGACGCGAGGACAAGGAGCTGCGCCTCATCCGCAGAAACGCTGCCCGCCAGCTCGCACGGCGGCGCAACATCATCCTCCCCATCCTGCACGGCTGTGTTCTCAGCCCTGTTATGACCCGCCCCTCTGACGAGGGCGGCACGCTCGGCTACATCAACATCGCACGTGCCACGCTCGTCATGGACGGCGCACCGACAGGGACGGATGTCGCACTCCAGAGCGGCACCGTCATCCACTCCCTCTGGCGCCCGCCAACCGTGCGCAAACTCGTCCGCGAGGCGCGCGCCGTGCACTACAAGCTCCTCCTCGACGTACGGCGCCAGCTGCATTCGGCGGAGGCCCTCGCCTGACACTTGCATTTTCCCTCTGTTCGTTGTATGATATCGATATGGAACAACGGAGGGTACAATATGCAGATTTCAAGCCGCTTTACCATCGCCATTCACATCCTCATCTGCGTCGATCTCTATGGCGCGGACGCGCCTGCGACAAGCGAATCGCTCGCAGGGAGCATCGGCGTGCATCCCGTCGTCATCCGCCGCATCCTCGGTCAGCTCCGCCGCGCGGGGCTCATCACCGTGGCGCGCGGTCGTGAGGGGGGCGCCCACATCGTACGCCCGCTCGGTGAGATCACCCTCGCCGACGTCTTTCGCGCCGTCGAGAGCATCGGCAGTGATACGCTCTTCAGCTTCCACGAAAATCCGAACCCTGCCTGCCCTGTCGGGCGGAACATCCACAATGTGCTTGACGGTCATCTTGCGCAAATACAACGCGCCATGGAGCGCGCGATGGAGCAGACCACACTCGCCGACGTGATCGCAGAGACGCGCGAGCGGGTAGGGGAAGAAGCATAGAGGACCTCCATCGGACATCACCCAGGGAGTCCACTCCGTTCGGCGCAGTTTTTTGTCCTGTCGCGGAGATCGGCCGCACGCATCGAAGGACGATGGGGCGAAGGGCCGGCAAAACAGGGCGAAAAAGATGCCTCGAATGAAAAGGAGTTTGCTGCATGAAGTGGGTATCCCACATCGTCCTCACCGGAACCATTGCCTATGCCGTCACCGCAGATCCGCTCCCGGCTGCCGCTGCATGCGTCGGTGCCGTCCTCCCGGACAAGATCGAGGGAACGCCCGGCAGCGTCGGCTGGAACACCTGGCGCAGCCGCCACCGCGGCTGGTCGCACTGGCCCATGCTCTATCTTGCCCTGCTCGGCGCACTCACGCATGCAGGCGCGTACTTCTTCTACGACGCAGCGTTCTTCTCCGCCCTCACCTGGCTGCTCCTCGGCGCACTGTGCCACATCGCAGAGGACGCCGTCTGCGGGAAGGTCCCGGCTCTTTTCCCCACGCAGAAGATCGGCATCCGCCTCTTCACCGTCGGCTCACTCCGTGAGTATCTGTTTGTGTTGTTTTGCATTGTTGTTGTATATGCAGCGCAGTATATCATCCATTCATACAACTAAATTTTGCATACAAAAAGCGCCGTTATGGGAGATCGTCCCCATAACGGCGCTTTTTTGGTCTTAGTGATTTGCCATCTCGTAGATCGCGATCGCATCCGCACAGGTCAGCGGATGGAACACGCCGAGACGGACGGTATCGTTCGCAGTCGCCGCCCGCGCGATATCCTCGATCGCGCCCTTTGTGAGCGTGCCGATCTCGGCGAGCCCCGCAAGGCTTGTCGGCATCTCGATGGAGGCAAAGAACTCCTCCATGCAGCGGATGCCCGCGCGCGCACGTTCCTCGTCCGTCCCCGCATCAATGCCGAAGATCGCTCCGGCGAACTGCGCAAAGCGCGCGGCGTCGTACCGATAGACATGACGTGCCCACGATCCCCAGAGCGCCGTGAGCGTCATCGCATGGGTTGCGTCAAAGCGCGCAGACAGCTCATGTCCGAGTTTGTGTACGGAGAAGTCCTTGCGCCGCCCGAGCTCGGTGAAGTTGCTGTGCGATACGCTGCCGCACCACATGAGCTCGCTCATCGCATCGTAGTCCTTGCGGCTGACGAGCAGGCGCTGCACGGACTCCATCACCGTTCGGATGAGCGCCTCGGCGACGCGGTCCGTGAATACGTTTGTCTCCTTCACATCGGTGAAATAGCGCTCCATCGTATGCATCATGATATCGGATGCACCCGCCGCGATCTGCTCGCGCGGGAGGGTGAAGGCCAGTTCCGGATTCATAAAGGCGAACACCGCACGGTTGAGCGGGGAGTTCAGCCCGATTTTGCGCCCCGTATCCTCATTCGTGAGCACAGCCGAGTCGCTCGTCTCGCTGCCTGCGGCGGGGATCGTGAGAACGGAGCCGAACGGTGTCGTCTTGGTGATCTCCGTCTTGCGCGTCCAGATGTCCCAGATGTCGACGGTAGGATTTGCGATGCCGTGGGCCACCGCCTTTGCCGAGTCGATGACGCTGCCGCCGCCGACCGCCAGGACAAAGTTCACATCCGCCGCCAGCCCCTCGCGGATCGCCTCACGGACAAAGAAGACGCGCGGGTTCGGCTGAATGCCTCCGATAACGAGGAAGGCAAGCCCCTGCGAGGTCAGATCCTCCTCGATGCGCGAGAGCAGCCCCGAGCGGAGCACGCTGCCGCCGCCGTAGAGAACGAGGATACGGCTCGCACCGAACGCGCGCAGCTTCTCAGCGGCTGCATGCTCCGCGCCCCGCCCGAAGACGATCTCCGTCGGGCAATGATAGATAAAGCTTTGCATAAGGAATCCTCCTCCGTATCTTTGCGCAATGACTTACATTCATTATATCAGAAAAATACGAAAATAAAATAGAAAAGAGCCGCGTCTGCGGCTCTTTTTTGCGGATGGATACGAATCTCTATTCCTCTGCGACAAAATTGACCGGCACGGAGGTGAGGTCAGTCTCCATGCGGCGGCAGGTGACGCCCGCCGAGGCGAGCATACGCTTGGACGCCTTCGTGCTGTCGGTCGCCGCGTACTTGTCCGAGAGGTAGACGACCTCGCGGATGCCGCTCTGGATGATCGCCTTGCAGCACTCGTTGCAGGGGAAGAGCGAGACATAGATGCGGCAGCCCTTGAGCGACGTGCTCGCGTTGAGGATCGCGTTCAGCTCGGCATGCACGACGTAGGGGTATTTCTGATCGGCAAAGTCGCCCGTCCGCCCCCACGGATAGACGCTGTCGTCGCAGCCGTTCGGCATGCCGTTGTAGCCGACGCCGACGATGTGCTTGTCCTCGTTCACAATGCACGCGCCGACCTGCGTGTGCGGATCCTTGCTCCGGTAGGCAGAGAAGATCGCTACGCCCATAAAGTATTCGTCCCAGGAGATAATCATCTTCGTTTCCTCTCCGTATCGCACTGCGGACAAGAAAATCCGCCCTGTGCTTCAACAACAGGCGGATATCCTTCCCTCATGTTATGGGGCGGCCGGCGGTGCGGCAGCCCCCTTTTCTCCGCTCATTTTACGTCACTCGATATATTTCGTCAAGCATCACACCACATCGACGCGCAGCACGCCGTCGACTTGACGGAGTGCGTCGATGATGAAGGCGCGCCGCAGGCTCTCGCTGTTGTACACCTCAAAGTTGAGGTAGACCCGCCGTTCGCCGCCCGTCTCCGCCTCGTCCTCGTCGGTCTTTACCTTGACGCCGCGCGCGCGCAGGTGCAGGTCCTCGATGCAGGCGCTGATGCGCATGATCTGCCCCGGCCGGTCGAGGGTATAGATGGAGAGTGCGAGGATGCGGTCGTGATCGACCCACATATCAAGGCGCGAAAGATTCCAGAGGATGAGGAAGACGACGCCGGTCGTCACCCCCGCGCCGAGATAGAACCCCGCCCCGACGGCGAGCCCGACGCCTGCAACGACCCAAAGCGTCGCCGCCGTTGTGAGGCCCGTGACGGTCAGGCCCTCCTTCATGATCGCACCGGCGCCGAGAAAGCCGATGCCGCTGACGACCTGCGCCGCAAGCCGTGCGGGATCGGCGTTCGTCTTGCCCTCGACGTTGTCGTAGAGCGCCTGCGACAGGAGCATGATGAGGCACGCGCCGAGCGCAACGAGCATATTCGTCCGCAGACCTGCCGACTTGTGCCGCATCTGCCGCTCGTAGCCGATGATGCCGCCCATGATGCAGGAGAGCACGAGCCGCAGGCAGACTTCCCATTCTTGCATAGGTAAAGATTCCTTTCCGAATAGATAAATTATGAAAAATCAATACTTCATCATAAGTTATCCCCAGTTGTGCAAAACCCTGTGGAAAAATTTGTTTCAAAATCCGAGAATTCCTTTATCCACATATCTTTGCACAGTGTGCATAATTTTTCCGAACGGTTTTCCGATTTCTGTGGATAATGTGGATAAAGTAGTGGATAACCCCATATGTAGCATGAAATTTTCATCTCATTCTATATTTTGTGCGCAGGAGTGGGGAACTTGTCCACAGCCTCGCGTGGATATCCGACTCTTTCTTCTTTCGTCCACTGTGTATAGGGATGTGTTATGAGTGCAGAATTATAGTAGCGGCTCTCGCCTGTTACCTCGGCCTCTGCCCACGGCGGCAGCGTCACCTCCGCATCAGCCGAGGGCAGCTCCACCTCTGCGATGATGAGACCGTCGTTCGCGCCGTGGAATACGTCGATCTCCCAGCGCCGCCCTGCGGCCGTCTCGACATAGCGCGTCTTTTCGATGCGCGGCGCCTCGCAGAGCGCGAGCAGTTCGCGCGCATCGGGGAGCGGGATCGCATACTCGTATTCGGCGCGCACGGCGCCGCGGTTCTCTCCCTTGATCGTCAGGAATCCGCGGCTCCCCGCGATGCGAACCCGCACCGTCCGCTTCGGATCGCGCGAGAGATAGCCCTGTGCGATCTCCGTTCCGCTGCCGCTCGGCCGAAAATCGCCGCGCACCTTGAATTTTCGTTCGATTTCCACCCCCATGGAGCCCACTCCTCTCTGTATTCTTATCGAAGTATACCTTGCATATTCCGCCCGTTTGCTATATATTATGTGGTACTGAACGGATGAACATGCGATTTGTTTCCCAGCGGGACAAATTGATGCTTTTCATTGTATCAGTGCTTCCTCAAGAACGCAACCGCGCGGCGCTGAATACATGCGTCCGCATCCGGCAGGTAGGGAATATGCCGACAAAGGGAGGAAAGGACCGATCCCGCATTGACGAAACTACCACCTAAGAAATTATCATCGAAACCGAAGAAAAGAGTCTGGCCATATGTCGTGCTCGGCACGATTTTCATCTTTGTTCTGGCGGCCATTGCGGGCGCATTTTTCGCCCAAAGCAGTCTGCTCGACCGGGCAAAGACAACGGAACAAAAGGAGGAACTGCTCACCGCAAAGGACAAAGCGACCATCATGATCATGGGCGTGGATGAGCGCAGCGACGATGTCGGGCGCAGCGACACGCTGATGGTCGCGACCATCGACCCGGCGCGCAAGGAGGCTGCGCTTCTCTCCATCCCGCGCGACACACGCGTCGCGATCCCGCGCAACGGCTACGACAAGATCAACGCAGCTTATGCCTACGGCGGCGAGCAGCTGACGCAGCGGACGGTCGAGGATTTCCTCGGCATCCGCATCGATCACTATATCATCGTCAACATCCACGCTTTTCAAAAGATCGTCGACGCCATCGGCGGCATCGATATCGACGTGGAGAAGCGGATGTACTACGAGGATCCGTGGGATGACGACGGGGGACTCATCATCGACCTGCGCCCCGGCATGCAGCATATGGACGGCAAGACCGCCGTCACCTACGTGCGCTACCGTGACGAGGAGGGCGATATCGGCCGCGTCAAGCGCCAGCAGAAATTCATGCGCGCCTGCATGGACGCGGTGACAACGCCCGCCATCCTGCCGCGTCTGCCGGGCATTATCGCAAGCGTCATCGACAGCGTCAAGACGGACCTCAGTGTCCGCCAGATGCTCGAGTTCATCGGCACGCTGAAGGAATCGCAGGCGAAGGGCCTCCGGACCGAGATGGTCCCCGGCCGGCCGCTCTACATCAATGAGATCAGCTACTGGATCCCCGACATGGGCCAGCTGCGCCGCTCGATGGTCGACCTCCTCGGCGTCACTCTCACCGCGAATGAGCGCAGCCGCATGGAACGTGCCGTACGCGAGTACGAGGACTCCATCCCCGCCGATGCGGCCGAGATCCCCGCGGGCGACACCTCCGTCGGACGCGCCGTCAGCTCCGACGAAGCGCGCAACCGCAGGGACGACAAAGACGGGGACGAGGAGCGCGGCCGCTCGGGCACATCCTCTGAGCGCCGCTCCGGCAGCGACCGCGCGCGGACAGGCGATACGAATGCATCTTCGCCGCCCCGCAGCTCGGGTGCCGGGACATCCTCCGACACGAGCAGGCGGCACGCGAGCACCCGCCAGAACGATGCCCCCGCCGCACAGAGCGGCAGGACGGGCGGTTCCGATGGGGCGCCGACCCGCGGCGGCGGCTCTGCAGGCAAGCAGGAGTGATAGGTTGCTCCTGCCGCCGCCTACACCAGCTTTCCCAAACATTATATATATGGACAGCACGCACAGCGCCGCCGTCCGACAAAGAGCAGCGGGAAACGCCTGAGCGATTCCCCGGAGAAAGGAAGATTCATCATGGCAAGTAAATTTGACGCAGAGGCACTCGAGCTCCACAAGAGCCATCACGGCAAGCTGGCAACCGTCCCGACCGTGCCCCTCGGCTCGCGCGACGACCTCAGCCGCGCCTACACGCCGGGTGTCGCGGCGCCGTGCCTTGCAATCAAGGAGAAGCCCGAGACCATCTACGACTACACAACGAAGGGCAACATGGTCGCCGTCGTCACGAACGGCACCGCCGTCCTCGGTCTCGGCAACATCGGCGCGGGCGCAGGACTTCCTGTCATGGAGGGCAAATCCATTCTCTTCAAGGGCTTCGCCGGCGTCGACTCCGTTCCCGTCTGCGTGGACAGCCCGAAGGTCGAGGACGTCGTCAAGGTCTGCCAGCTCATCGCGCCGACCTACGGCGGCATCAATCTCGAGGACATCAAGGCGCCGCAGTGCTTTGACATCGAGAACGAGCTGAAGAAAACCCTCGATATCCCCGTCTTCCACGACGACCAGCACGGCACGGCGATTGTCGTTGTCTCTGCCCTGCTCAACGCATACAAGTACCTCGACCGCGACTTGAAGACCGCGAAGATCGTCATCAACGGCGCAGGTGCTGCGGGTCAGGCCATCGCACGCCTCCTCTTCGCCTACGGCGCAAAGACCGTCGTCCTCTGCGACACCACCGGCGCCATCTACGAGGGCCGCAAGGAGAACATGAACCCGTACAAGGAGAGCATCGCCAAGGTCTCCAACCTCCAGAAGGAGCACGGCACGCTCGCCGAGGTCGTCAAGGGCAAGGACATCTTCATCGGCGTCTCCGCACCTGGCAGCCTCACACAGGACATGATCCGGACCATGAGCCCCGCGCCCGTCGTCATGGCGATGGCGAACCCCGTGCCCGAGATCCTGCCGGACGAGGCAAAGGCCGCGGGCGCACGCATCGTCTGCACCGGCCGCTCGGACTTCCCGAATCAGGTCAACAACCTGCTCGCCTTCCCGGGCATCTTCCGCGGCGCGCTCGACGTGCGTGCGAAGGAGATCAACGAGGAGATGAAGATCGCTGCTGCCGGTGCCATCGCATCCCTCATCCCGGAGTCTGAGCTCAACGAGACCAACATCATCGCGAGCCCGCTCGACCCGCGTGTCGCGCCGACCGTCGCCGCCGCCGTCGCAAAGGCAGCGCTCGACACCGGTGTCGCACGCCGCACCGACCTCACGCCCGAGGACGTCGCCGCACACACGCGCGAACTACTCGGAAACGCGGCACGCTGAGCCCATACAAAAACGAAAAAATGCCGCCGAAGGATCCATTGCCTTCGGCGGCATTTTTTTGTTCACCGGCAGCGCCTTTTTCTGTGTCTGCGATAGGCACACCTGCTCCCACTTCGTCAAGCACGCGCGAATCGCTCCCAGATCTCCCGATAGGCGTGCTCCACATCGCGCACATAGCCGCGTGCATCCGTCAGCGGCGCGCGTCCGAGAATCGCACGCAGATTCCTCCGCAGGATGCGCAGCGTGTCGGGCGCAGAGGCGAGGGCCGCCGCGATCCGCACGTAGTCTTCGGATGAGGCGGCGATGAGCTCGGGCAGGTTCGCATTGGCGAGCAGGCTCTCTCCGAAGCGCGCTCCGTGGCTCGTCCCGCGGAGCGTCACAACCGGCACGCCCATCGCGAGCGCCTCACAGGTCGTGATGCCGCCCGTATAGGGGAACGTATCGAGCGCAATATCCACATCCGCGTACTCTGCGAGATGCGCGCGGCTGAACCCGCGCATCTCCGTGCGCTCCATCGGAATGCCCGCGCGCGCAAAACGTTCCGCTGCGATCTCCCGCCCCTCGGCGCTGTCAAAGAGTTTGCTCTTGACGAGGAGACGCGCTCCGGGCACAGCATCCAGCACGCGCTGCCAGAGTGCGAGCACCTCGTCCGTCGCCTTGCTGAAATTGTTGAAGCTGCCGAACGTTGCACAGCCGCGCCGCTCCATCGGCAGCGGGGCGACATCGGGCAGATCCGCGCGCAGCGTATAGCAAAAGTGGCTGTGCGGCAGGCGGATGATCTCCTCCGTAAAGGATTCGTCCGCCGCGCCTGCAGGGTCCACATACACATCCGAGAGCATGTAGTCTACGGCAGGCAGTCCCGTCGTATTGAAATAGCCGATGCCCGTCACCTGCACCGGTGCGGGCTTATGCGCGAGCACGGGCAGGCAGTTGTCCTGCGTATGCCCCGCCAGATCGACGAGAATATCGATCTCGTCGCGCCGCACGAGCGCTGCCGCCTCCTCCGCCGTCATGCCGCGGATATTCCGCCATGCATCGGCAGCCGCGCGCAGCTGCCGGGAGGTTTCGTCCGCGGCGCAGTTCGCATAGCAGTACACCGAGAATGCCGTGCGGTCAAAGAACTGCAGGAGCGGCTGCAGCAGCGTCGCCACCGGATGCGTGCGCAGATCGGGCGAGATGTAGCCGATGAGGATGCGGTCGTGCCCGCGCACAGCGTCCTCCGGAGAGGAGAGTGGCAGCACATCGTCGTAAAGGGCAGCATATCCGCGTGCAAGCCCCGCATACGCCGCGCGCCGGTGCGCCGGCAGATAGTTTGCGGCAAAGAGCGCATTGCTGTACTCGACGGCCTTCTTTTCCCGCTCCGTCTCGAGCTGGCTGGAGGAGAGGAACGCCGCGACGGCGTCCTCGACTGCGCCCGCGTGGCTCAGCGCGGCGCCGAGGAGACTGTATGCGCTCGCGAGAAAGACCGTGCAGTAGGCGCGGCTCTCTTCCTCTGCGGCGATGCGCTCCTTCAGCCGGGCGATCAGCGCATGGAGATGCGCGATCTCCGCTTTGATCTTTCCCTCCGCGCGGTCGATGTAGATCTCCTGCCGCGCTGCGCCTGCATGCGCCGGATTTACCGTGCGGATGCGGGCGATCTCCGCACGCGCCTCCGCATAGGAGCCGCATGCAGTCAGGGCGGCCGCACGGATATAGCGCATCTCGGCATCCTCGGGCAGAGCCGCGAGCAGCTCCCGTGCTACCTCCGCCGCACGCACATATTCCTTTGCCTCGTAGAGCTCGTTTGCACGCAGCAGAATCGCCCGCCGCAGCTCCTGCATATCCTCCACATCGTCCCTCCTCTTTGCCGTTCCTCCGCTGTTTATTCGACGAGCGGACGCAGAATCCCTTTTCGCATGCCCTTCCATACGGCGCTGCACGCCCCAAGATTTTCCGAAAAAAGCGGCTGGATGCCAACGATATCGCCTGCTGTTGACAGCAAATGAAAGAAGGCCGGAAATTTACGCCGATATTTTTTGACAGAATGGGGCAGCCCCTCTCAAAACATAGACTTTTCCCCGCGAAAATGCTATAATCATCATGTTCTACTATGAAATAAACACGGAGAGGTGACATTTTGGATTTGGATTTTGGACAGGGGCGCGTCGTCCCGGTCAATCTCGAACACGAGATGAAGAACTCGTACATCGACTATGCGATGAGCGTCATCGTCGCACGCGCGCTGCCCGATGTGCGCGACGGCCTGAAGCCGGTGCACCGCCGCATCCTCTACGCGATGCAGGGCTCCGGCATGACGAGCAGCAAGCCGTACAAGAAATCGGCGCGCATCGTCGGTGAAGTGCTCGGTAAATATCACCCGCACGGCGACAGTTCCGTCTATGATGCCATCGTCCGTATGGCGCAGGATTTCTCCATGCGCTACATGCTCGCGGACGGACACGGCAACTTTGGCTCCGTTGACGGCGACTCGGCCGCGGCCATGCGCTACACCGAGGTGCGCATGTCAAAGATCGCCGAGCTCATGCTGCGCGATATTGACAAGGAGACCGTCGACTTCGTCGACAACTACGACGGCTCAGAGAAGGAGCCGTCCGTGCTCCCGGCGAAGTTCCCGCAGCTCCTCGTCAACGGCACCGCGGGCATTGCCGTCGGCATGGCGACCAACATCCCGCCGCACAACATGGTCGAGGTCATCAACGGCACGCTGATGCTCATCGACAATCCCGAGACCACCATCGAGGAACTCATGGGCGTCATCAAAGGCCCCGATTTCCCGACCGCGGGCCTCATCCTCGGCACCGAGGAGATCCGCAAGGCGTATACGACCGGCCGCGGCGTCATCAAAATGCGCGCACGCGCCCACATCGAGACGATGAGCAGCGGGAAGCCGCGCATCCTCGTCACGGAGCTCCCGTATCAGGTCAACAAGGCGCGTCTCATCGAGAAAATCGCCGAGCTCGTCCGCGACAAGCAGATCGACGGCATCACGGATCTGCGCGATGAGTCCGACCGCAGCGGCATGCGCATCGTCATCGAGCTGCGCCGCGACAGCGCGCCGAACGTCATCCTCAACCAGCTGTACAAGCACACGCAGCTGCAGGACAGCTTCGGCGTCATCATGCTCGCCCTCGTCGACGGCCAGCCCGTCATCATGAACCTCAAACAGATCCTCGGTCACTACATCAGCCACCAGGAGAACGTCATCACGCGGCGCACGCAGTACGAGCTCGCAAAGGCCGAGGCGCGCGCCCATATCCTCGAGGGACTCACCATCGCCCTCGATCATCTGGACGCCGTTATCACGACCATCCGTGAGAGCCGCACGGCAGACATTGCACGCACGGCCCTCATGGACGGCTTCAAACTCACCGAGAAACAGGCACAGGCTATTCTCGATCTGCGTCTCCAGCGCCTCACGGGCCTCGAGCGCGAAAAGATCGAGGAGGAGTACCAGGAAGTGCTGCGGATGATTGAGGAGCTGAAGGGCATCCTCGCCGACCGCATGAAAGTCCTCGCCATCATCAAGGACGAGCTCATCGAGGTGCGCGACAAGTACGGCGACGAGCGCCGCACCGAGATCACCTTCGATGCGAGCGAGATGGACATCACCGACCTCATCGCCGAGGAGGACGTCGTCGTCACCCTCACCATGAGCAACTACATCAAGCGCATTCCGCTCGACACCTACCGCCGGCAGCGGCGCGGGGGCGTCGGGGTCAAGGGCATGGGGACGAAGGAGACCGACATCGTCAGCGATCTCCTCATCACCACGACGCACCATGACATCCTCTTCTTTACCAATCGCGGACGCGTCTTTGTTCTGAAGGCATACGAGATTCCCGAGAGCGGCCGCCAGGCGAAGGGCACAGCCATCATCAACCTCCTCGCCGTTGAGGCGGACGAGCGCATCACCGCCGTCATCCAGGTGCGCGAATTCAAGCCCGACCGCTTCCTCTTCCTCGGCACGAAGCGCGGCGTTGTGAAAAAGACCCCGCTCGCCGAGTTTGCGAACATCCGCAAGAGCGGTCTGAAGGCCGTCAACCTCGACGAGGAGGACGAGCTCATCGGCGTGAAGTTCACCGACGGTGAGAACCGCATCATGCTCGGCACGCGCCTGGGCAAGGCGATCGCCTTCCCCGAGAGCGGCGTGCGCTCCATGGGACGCGTCACGCGCGGCGTACGCGGCATCATGCTCGCCGACGGAGACGAAGTCGTCGCGATGGATATTCTAAAGAGCGACTCCGAAGTGCTCACCGTCACCGAGGGCGGCTACGGCAAGCGCACCGCAGCGGGGGAATACCGCACACAGACCCGCGGTGGCAAGGGCCTCATCAACATGAAGGTCACCGAGAAGACCGGTCCCGTCGTCGGCATCCGCGTCGTACGCGAGGATCAGGAGCTCATGCTCATCACCACCGAGGGCATCGTCATCCGCACCTCCGTCAACGAGATCTCGCGCATCAGCCGCAACACGCAGGGCGTCCGGCTCATGACCATCGCCGAGAACGACCGCGTCGCATCAATGGCGACGATGAACCGCATCGTCGACACACCGAGCGAGTAAATAAATCTGCATACAAAACGCTCTGTTTCTCCTGATGAGAAACAGAGCGCTTTTTTGTGCAAATTTTATTCCACGCGAATTTTAAAAATCCCCTTTTTCAGCGGAGCGGGCGCGTCCGTCATCACGCCGGAGCGGTGCACATCCTCCGGAAAGCAGATGAGAAAGTCGCCGGGGCGCATCACCGCAGCGGATGCTGCGTCGCCCTCGGCGGGCGTGAAATCCCTGTCCTTCTCATAGGCGCCCGTCTGCATGCGCTCAATCGGGCTGACATCGATGCGCTCCGTTCCCTCAGCGAGAACATGAATATCGATATAGGAGCGGTGCGCCTCCCAGATCTTCTCCTCGCAGGGTCCTGTTGTATAGTGCGCAATGTTCACATAGAGCCCATCCCCGTCGATCTCATTGCGCCCCGCCGGGAGCGCTGCGAGATCGTGCGTCCGTGCGAAGGAGAGTGCCTTCTGTATGGCGGGAGGCAGGAATGCATAGGTCTTTTCGTGATGGATGCTGCCGTAGATCATTGTTTTTCTCTCCATTTCAAAGTAATTTATTTATTTTATTTTCTATTTATAACAAAATATTATTTATTTTTCCCTATTGTTTTTATTTTACGGATCAATGCACATGGAATCATCGATGCTTAGAATATAACACCATCGAGGACAAATCACAATTGTTTTCGTAAGATATTTTACAAGCAAAACTGCCATACGGACGGCTCTCCGCATGGCAGTTCCTCTTTGAAATTACAGCAGCTCCCGCAAGACCTCTTCGATATGCCCGTCCAGTGCGATGCTCCGGCCGCGAATCTCATCGGGGACATATGCCCCCAGATTGATTGCCGCAAGCGTCACATCCGCGCGCGCCGCCGTCATGCGCCAGAACGGATACTTGATGATGCCGGGCGTATTCGCCCCGACCCCGAGCTCGAGGAGGAGCATCCGCCGTCCCTCACTGCGCACGAGCCAGTCCTCATAGCGCGCAGCAGCGGCATGCCAGCCTGCATCCTCCACGAAGGATGCATCCGCGCGCAGATTCGTCGTCATCTCTGTGCCGTCGTCCGGGCAGTACGGGATGAGCGCCGCAGGAATCTCCATCAAAGGCGCACCGTCCTCCGGCAGGAAAAGCGCTCCGTTCGGCGCAAATGTGAATCCCTGCGCCCTGAGCATCGCGCGTACCTGTTCCTCGTTGTCATACGTCCTTCCTGCCGATGCGCCCGCAGGCCTGCTGCTCTGAAAGAGCCCGAAATCTCCCTGCGTATAGAAGAGACGCTCCTTGTCAAATCCCGTGCGCTGAAAGGCATGATCGACATTCGTCGTGAGGACGAAATAATCTCGCCCCGCAGCGAGGCGGAGCAGATTCGGATAGACATCGCTCTCCGGTATCGGCGCGTAGCGGTTGATGTAGATGCTCTGGCTCCACCACGCCCAGAACAGCCCGCGCGTCGGGAACGGGTAGAATCCGCCCGTGTAGATGTCATTGATGCCGAAGCGCTCATGAAAATCCGAAAAATATTTTAAAAACCGCGCCCCGCCGTATTCGTAGCCGGCCGCCGCCGACAATCCTGCACCCGCGCCGATGAGAATGCATTCGGCAGAGGCGAGGGCGTTTTTCGGTTTCGCAATGCCTTCTTTCATGACAGCAGTCTTTCGTAAATCATGCGGTCCTCGTCTTTGAAGACGTTGAATACCACGCGTTCCATTGATTTATTCTGCGCGAGAAACGCCCGCACCTCGCGTACGGCGATCTCAGCCGCTTCTTTGTTTGGAAAATGAAACTCTCCGGTTGAGATGCAGCAAAAGACGATGCTCCTGAGGCCATGCTCCGCCGCGAGATGCAGGCAGGAGCGATAGCAGGAGGCAAGGAGCTCCCTGTGTTCATCCGTCAGAGCTCCGCTGACGATCGGTCCGACCGTATGGATGACGTGGCGCGCAGGGAGATTGTACCCCTGCGTGATCTTCGCCGTGCCCGTCTCCTCCGGATGTCCCTGGCGCTCTATGAGCGCGGCGCATTCCGCACGCAGCTGCAGACCAGCCGCGCTGTGAATCGCGTTGTCGATGCAGCGGTGGCAGGGGATGAAGCAGCCGAGGAGAGCCGCGTTCGCCGCGTTGACAATCGCATCCGCAGAGAGGCGCGTAATGTCGCCCTGCCAGAGGGTAATGCGCTCATCCGATGGGACGGCGGACAGCGCCATCACATCGATCGCTCCGCGCTCCTCCCGCTCGGCGGCGAGCAGCTCATCCTGCAGGCGCACAAACGCCTCCGTGAGCGGCAGGGGAGAGCGGACATTCATGAGCGCACGCAACAGATGCCGCTGCGCTGCCTCCGTCTCTCCGACCCCCGCCGCCTGTCTGCGATACTCCGGCATCTCTACGAGGAGCATCGCATTCAGCCTTTGAATGAGAGCAAGGGACATCGAACCACTTCCTTCATAGATTTTTGATCACATTTACGCCTGCACGAGAGACACGCGCTCACCGATATGAGCCCCGCTCTCGATCAGATCGGACATCCCGAGTGCATAGTCCGCATAGCTGATGATACTCTCGCCCGCTGCGCTCAGCGTCAGCTCCTCGCCGCCGAGGATATACCTGCCCGTCTTTGCCCCGTCGGCACGGAAGTCCGCTGCGGGGCTCACAAAGACCCACTTCGCATCCATGCGGGAGCGGAGCGCCGCCAGCTCCTCCGTCTGCGCCTTCGCCAGCGCATAGAACTCCGCCGGGAATTCCGGGGTATCGAGCAGCTGCACACGGTGCTCCGGATCGACATAGAGACTGCCCGCACCGCCGACAATATAGAGGCGCGTCTTCGTACCCGCGACGAGATCCGCGAGATGCTGGCTTGTCTTTGTATGCAGCGGCAGCGTCTCCGGCGTATACGCGCCGAACCCGTCCACGACTGCATCAAATCCTGCCAGATCGTCCTTCGTCAGGTCCATGATGTCCTTCTGCACGAAATTCTTTGCTGCACTTTTGTTCTCGCTGCGTGCAAATGCCGTCACCTCATGTCCGCGCGCGATCAGTTCGCTGATGACTGCACAGCTTGCCTTCCCATTCGATGCTGCAACTGCGATTTTCATATGAAATACCTCCATAAACATTTAGTAATTATCTCGATTACAAAATGAGTATAGCATATAAAAATCATAATTTCAATAGGTACAATATTTTTTTGAAAAAGAAAAAGGACGATGCTGTAAGCCAACGCCCTCAAAAGAAATGAGATTACAAACTCGAAATTGACGAAATGCGCAGATCGTCGTCCGCCTGCTCAAATGTGATGACAAGATCCTGCGTGAAGTGTGCGGTCAGCGTACTGCCGTCCCAATCGTACGGCGTGCGGTTCCACAGGAGGAACGCCTCGGCAAAGATGCGATGATCGACCTCGTACTGCTCGAGGCACTGCGTCAGAAGAGAGATGAAACGCGGAAAATCGACGGGCGCAAAGACCTCCTCCGGCACGCCGCCGACCGCAACAAAAATCGCACCTCCCTCGTGCGGACAGCGGTAGTAGGCAAAATGATCTGCAATCCCGCAGGCTGCAATGGAGAGGTTGTGCCCATTAAATGTATCGTTCAGATCGAACTCTGCTGCTGTCAGAGCCTCCAGATGCCATTCCTCGCCGTATGCCTTTGTCTCATTGGCAAGCCGGATGATCTCGTCGGGGAAATGATTGATGTTTTCCCATCCCCAGAGCCATGTGCCGCTTGACTTGGACGCACTTCCAATGAACTGAATCGGATACTCCCGCATGCCGAAGAATATACCGCCGCGCCCAAGGTCAATGTTCCAATTCTCATTCTGTACCACAAGCTCGCCGCAGGCATTCTGGACGCACATCATCTTGCCGAGGCACGCAGAAAAAACATCACGCCAGTCGCTCCGATCCACCGAGAGCCGATCAAAAAATTCCTTCATATCGATATTCCTCCAAAAAAAGGGAATCTGTTTACATGACAGATTCCCTTATCTTTAAATATCCAGATTGCGCACGAGACGTGCATTCTCCTCGATGAACTGACGGCGCGGCTCGACCTTGTCGCCCATGAGGATGGTGAAGAGCTCGTCCGCAGCCTCCGCATCCTCCGCTCCGACCTGCAGCATGGTGCGGCCCTCGGGATTCATCGTGGTCTCCCAGAGCTGCTCGGGGTTCATCTCGCCGAGACCCTTGTAGCGCTGGATGGTCACGCCGTCGCGCCCGATCTCATCGAGCTTCTTTGCCTGCTCCTCGTCGGAGTAGGTGTAGAAATGCTTCTTGTCCTTGCGGATCTGATAGAGCGGCGGCTGCGCGATATAGACGTGTCCGTGATCGACGAGCGGTTTCATGTAGCGGTAGAAGAACGTGAGGAGCAGCGTGCGGATATGCGCGCCGTCAACGTCCGCATCCGTCATGATGATGATCTTGCTGTAACGCCGCTTCGAGAGGTCGAACTCCTCGCCGATGCCCGTGCCGAACGCCGTGATCATCGTACGGATCTCAGCGTTTGCAAAGATCTTGTCAAGGCGCGCCTTCTCGACGTTGAGAATCTTGCCGCGCAGGGGCAGGATCGCCTGGAACCTGCGGTCGCGTCCCTGCTTGGCCGAGCCGCCCGCGGAGTCGCCCTCGACGATGTATATCTCGCACTGATCGGGGTCCTTCACGGAGCAGTCGGCGAGCTTGCCCGGCAGGCTCGAGACCTCGAGTGCATTCTTGCGCCGCGTGAGCTCACGCGCCTTGCGCGCTGCCTCGCGTGCGCGCGATGCCATGAGGCCCTTTTCGAGCACCTTCTTCGTAATGGCAGGGTTTTCCTCAAAGTATTCGGTGAGTCCCTCGGTGACGATGGAGTCCACGATGCCGCGCACCTCGGAGTTGCCGAGCTTCGTCTTGGTCTGGCCCTCGAACTGCGGCTCACGCACCTTCAGGCTGATGACGCAGGTGAGACCCTCGCGCACATCCTCGCCGGAGAGGTTGCCGTCCTTGTCCTTGAGCACGCTCAGACGGCGGGCAAAGTCGTTCGCTGCGCGTGTGAGGGCGATCTTGAAGCCCGCAAGATGCGTGCCGCCTTCCTCGGTATTGATGTTGTTGACAAAGCTGTATATATTTTCCTGATAGCTGTCGTTGTACTGCATCGCGATCTCGACGACCGTATCGTCCTTGACCCCGTTGAAGTAGATCGGCTCCTCGTTGATCGTCTCCTTCTTGCGGTTGAGGTGGGAAACGAAGGAGCGGATGCCGCCCTCAAAATGGAACGTCTCGCGGCGTTCCTCCTCGCCGCGCTCATCCACGAGCGTGATCGTAATGCCGTGGTTGAGGAAGGCGAGTTCGCGCAGGCGGTGTTTCAGCGTCTCAAAGCTGTACGTGGTAACGGTGAAGATCTCCGGATCCGGGACAAAATGCACGCGCGTGCCCGTGGTCTCGGATATGCCGATCTCATGCAGCTTATTCACTGTCACGCCGCGCGTAAAGGAAATCTCATAGATCTTTCCGTCACGGCGCACCTCGACCTCCATCGAGGAGGAGAGGGCGTTTACGACCGAGACGCCGACGCCGTGGAGACCGCCGGAGACCTTGTAGCCGTCGCCGCCGAATTTGCCGCCCGCATGGAGAACAGTGAGCACGACCTCGACTGCAGGCATGCCGCTCTCGTGCATATCAACGGGAATGCCGCGGCCGTTGTCCGTGACGGTGATGCTGTTGTCCTTGTGGATCACAACCTCGACGTTGTCGCAGTAGCCCGCAAGCGCCTCGTCAATGGAGTTGTCAACAACTTCATAGACAAGATGATGCAGTCCGCGCTCGGAGGTCGATCCGATGTACATACCCGGGCGCTTGCGAACAGCCTCAAGGCCCTCGAGCACCTGGATCTGTCCCGCGCCGTAGTCAGCATCGACTGCAGTGACCTCGTCCCCCATCTCCTCCGTGCCGATCGCAACACCCGTGAGATCGGGGATGTCCGCCATCTCAGCGGCTTCTTTTGCCTCCTCCGGCGTGAGCGGACGAATCTCCGCCTGCTCCTCGTTTGCATTCAGGTCGATCTTCTTTGCCATCATTTCCTCCTTGGGGCTATTGAACTTCTTATTTAGGGAATTTCAGAGATTTTACACGAATGATCTCATAGTTATTTTCTTTCAGGATACGGGCACAAACCTCCCTAAGAATTGGGATATTCTGTTCAATCGTATCCCAAACAACTTCAAAATCAAGGCTATGGTCGTAATCGTGCGCGAACAAGTTTCTCATTTTCTTAATATCTTTCCATGGAATTTCAGGAACTTTCTCAAGAAAATCTGACGAGATTTTTTTTACAACCTCTCCGATGGTCTGAATCAGCATAGAGCAAGAACTATGATATGCATAGTTTTCTATGAATTCTTTTTTTGATTTTCCAAAAAGACGAGAAATTTCGATAATCTCATCACAATGCTTTACGATAATTTGCAGGATCTGAGCATCCTTCTCGCTGACGATCATAAAGAAGTATCTCCTCCCTTTCGACGTATTTCTTGAAGATTTTATTTTCCTCCGGGATTCTCGTAATCAGATCGATTTCCTTCCCGAGCGCTTCTTCGAGGCCTGCATAAATACCACCAAGCCCAAACAGCCCTATCTCCTTAGGAACTTTCATATAAAAGTCTACATCGCTGTCCTCGCGCGCCTCACCGCGTGCATACGAGCCGAAGAGCCATACCTTTTCGACCTTGTATTTCTCGCAGATGGGGCGGATTTTATCACGGATTTCATCAATACTTAGGATCATCGGAAACGCCCCTTTCGTTATGATTTCTTCTTTGCCCTGCGCTGCTTCATTTCTTCCCAGAATTCGCGCGTGGTGATGAGCTCATTGCGCAGTTCCCAAAAGGTACTCTGGATCTTCTTCGGCGTGACCTCCTCAGGCGGAAGTCCGCGGTGCAGCATGGTGAGCATGCGTGCATTCTCGCTGTCCTGCTCTGTATATGCCGTCTCGCCAGCAATCCGGCGGATGAGGTCGGCGCGCTCGCTGCCGAGCATGAGCGCGTCGCAGGAGGGAATCCGCCGGACGATGTCCGCAAGCTTGATCCACGGCTCCCGGCGCAGAATGGCGCGCACCTCGCGCCGTACGCTGCGCTCCTCGCTGCGGCGGCAATCAAAGCAGATGCCCTGGACCAGCCGTCCGCAAATGGGGCAGGTAGTAAATCCGCGCTGCTCCTTGAGCCGCCGTGCCTTGCGCATATTTTGATAGGCACGCTGAATGGAGGAGGCTAGTTTCTCATCCTCCACAGATGCTGCCAGCGCAGAGCCATGCGCGATCTCCTCGTCCGTAAGCCCCGTCTGTACGAGAGCACGGGCATAGTCCGCAGGCATCTCCTCATCACCCCCGTCCCCGGCAGGGACGATCGGCAGACGCGCCGTCCGTGCAAAGGCAATTTCACGGATCATGCGCCCGCCGGCGAAGTTGTTGACGCGCTGGACGATCTCGGGCGCGCTCATGCGCATCTCATTCTTCCAGACGGCATCGGGCGCATAGAGGTAGAGCTTGCTGTCCTTGACATAGACCGCACGCACGCGGCGCGCAACCATCTCACCCATGATGTCCGCCCAGTGCGCGAGCGTCAGATGCGCAATATAACTGCGCTCAAAGGAGGGACCGAGCCGATGAATCGCTGCGCGCACATCATCGTCTGCAGCCGCCGTACCAAGCGTCGTGCGCATCGCTTTCCCCCCTAATCCTCCAAAACCTGTCCCGCCTGCACATGGCGGTACGTCCCCATGCGCTCAGCGGGAAAATACGCTGCATCCGTCGCGGTGATAAATGTCTGGATGCGCTCGCGCCGGATGAAATCGAGAAGCGCCCTGCGCCGATCGGCATCCAGCTCGCTCATCACATCATCGAGCAGGAGAATCGGCGCCTCGCTCGTCTTCTCCCGCAGGTAGAAGAGCTCTGCGATCTTAAGCGCCAGCGCGCCTGTTCGCTGCTGTCCCTGCGAACCGTAACTGCGGAGGCTCATGCCGTCAACGCGCAGAACGAGATCATCCAAATGCGGACCCGTTCCCGTCGCGGCGCGCACAATATCGCGCGCGCGATTTTCTATAAGCATCTCATTATACCACAGTTCGAGCCGCTGCGCCATGCCCTCTTTCGCCCCCGGAACATCTTCGTCCGCACCTGCGATCTCATAGGAGAGGGTCAGCTCCTCGCCGTCCGCGAGCACCGCCTGCACGCGCGTGGAAAGCGCACCAAGATCCGCAACCGCCGCGATGCGCCGCGTCACGATCCATGCGGCACTGCGCGCAAGCTGCGCATCCCACGGAAGGAGCGCATCCACAGGCGCGAGCCGCTCGCGGATGTCCTTCAGAACAGCACCCCGCTGGCGCAGGATGTGCGTATAGCGCAGAAGCTCGCCGTAGTAGGCGGAACTTGCCTGCGAGAGCTCCGCATCCAGATAGCGGCGGCGCAGCGCGGGCGCTCCCTTAACGAGGAAAAGATCCTCCGGGGAGAAGAGCACCATCGGCAGAATGCCGACGAGGTCGCGCTGACGGAGATTCTCTCCGGCGTACTCGATGCGCCGCCGCGCGCCGCGCTGAAAGGTAAAAGAAAGTTCCCCCGGCACATCGTGCCGCACAAAGCGCAGACCGATATGCGCCCCGTCGTCGCCCATACGAATAAGCTCCGCATCGCTGGATGTGCGATGGGAGCGTCCGAATGCGGCGTAGTAGAGCGCCTCAATGATATTCGTCTTGCCCTGCGCGTTCGCCCCGAGAAAGATCTGTGCCCCATCGTCAAAACCGAGCGCAAGATCCTCATAATTCCGATACGAACGCAGAGAGAGCTCTGTTATCTGCATCTGTCAAATCCGTACAACGCGGTAGACCCCGATGCCGTCCACCGCAACCACATCGCCGGACACAAGCTTGCGCCGGCGCGCCGTCTCCGGCTCTCCATTGCGCAGGATCCCCCCGCCTGAGAGAAGCTCCTTTACCATGCCGCCGCTCGGCACGGCACCGGCAAGTTTGAGAAACTGATCAAGCTGAATAAAATCCGTACGAATCTCTATATCTGTCAACTCAGTGTGTCCTCACCGGCGTTACAACGTAAATATAATTTGGATCAGCTTCCTCCCGGATCGTCATCGGAGAAAGATTCACGCCCTGCTCGTTCGATCCCTGGAGGGAAAGAATGCAGGTATCGCTGTCGATCGCATTCAACGCATCCATGAGATAGGATGCGTTGAATGCGATCGTCACATCATCGCCTGTGACCTCTGCCGGAATCGTCTCCTCGGCCTCGCCGATCTCCGGGCTGTTCGAGGAGATGCGCATCAATCCCTGCGCAAAGGAGAGCTTTACAATATTATACTGATCCGTACGCGCAATGAGCGAAGCGCGGTCGACGGCAGATGCGAACGACGCGGCGTCGAGGGTTACCTTCGTGCGGATATTCTCCTCGCGCGGAATGACGCGGCGGTAGTCGGGAAATGTTCCCTCGATCAGGCGCGCAGTCATATAGATGCTGCCTGAGGACATGCTGACCTGATTGTAGGAACATGTGACATGAATGTCGGCGGGAATCTCGCTGCTGATGGTGCGCGTGACTTCCTCGAGGAACTTTGCCGGAATGATGACGCGGATCTGTCCGGCATCCTCTTCGAGCTGTTCGCTTTTGACTGCAAGGCGGTGAACATTCGTCGCGGCAAAGGTGACTTCCTTCCCCTCAACCTCGAGTTGGCAGCCCGTGAAGATCGGACGGCGGTCACGCTGCTCCTCACGCAGACAGGCAAATGCAGATTTTTTGACAAGACGCGCAAGAGTACGGTCTTTAATAGTAAAGTGCAGTGTTCCGTCCATACGGTGAAGTACAGGAAAGTCATTGATCTCCATTGTCCGCAGGGTGAAGCGGGCAGCGCCTGATTGGATGACGGCAAGGCCGTCGGCAGAATCCGTATCGATGGAGACTTCCTCTGCCGGCAGCTTGCGCGCGAACTCAGTAAGATACTTTCCGGGCAGCACTGCTGTGCCCGTATTGTGGATCTCGGCAGGGATGGTGAGGATAAAGCCGAGCTCATAGTTGGTAGTCTGGAGTTCGAGCTGTCCTTCCTTTGCCGTCATGTAGATGCCCGAAAGGATCGGCGTCTGCGGTTTGGTGGAGAGACCTTTGCTGACGATCTGCAGTGCAGAGATGAGGTCGTTCTTGGCAAGTGAGATGTTCATGAGCGTTCCTTTCCGATGGGAGAGTTTGTTGTTTTTCTATGATTGCGTGTTGTAAATAAATATAGTAACGGTAGTAGTAGGGGCTGTGGATTTGTGGAAAAGAAGGAAGAGCTCGGATGGGACGCGGATGTTCCTGTGGATAAAACAGGTGCATTTGTCACGCGGTTATCCACAGTTTGCACAGACGAAGGAGGAAAGACTTATTATCCACAAAGCGTCCACATGAAATTCTGCGCGCTGTGCACAGAGATTTCCACAGGGAGGGGAAGAGGGGGCTTATATTCCTCGGATCTGGATGCTCAGTGACTTGACGAGCGCGTCGGTCGCTGCATCCTCGCTTGTGAGGCTCTGAATCTTCTTGTGTGCGTGGATGACGGTCGAGTGGTCGCGGTTGAAGAAGCCGCCGATCGTCGGCCACGATACGTCTGTGAGTTCGTGGCAGAGGTACATGGCGATCTGACGCGGATAGGCGATGTCGTTGCTGCGCTTGGTGGAGCGGATGTCTTCGCTCGTCACTTTGAAATGCGTGCAGACGATGCGCTCGATCATCTCCATCGTGATGCGCCGTCCTGTCTCTCCGCGCAGATAGTTGCCGAGCGCGGCGACGCAGGTCGTCTCGTCGATCGGCATGCGCATGGTTGAGGCGTATTTGATGAGGCGCGTGAGTGCGCCCTCGAGTTCGCGGATATTGCTGTCGACGCGGCTCGCGATGTAGGTGACCACATCCTCGGGGATGTCGACCTCTTCGGACTGTGCTTTTTTCTGCAGGATCGCCACGCGCGTTTCGAACTCCGGCGGCTGGATGTCCACGGGTGCGCCGCCGGCAAAGCGCGAGATGAGGCGGTCCTCGAGTCCCTTGACGTCCTGCGGCTGGCGATCCGAGGTCAGGATGATCTGGCTGCCGTTGTCGCGCAGCTTGTTGAACGTCTGGAAGAACTCGGTCTGCGTCTGCTCCTGCCCGGCGAAGAACTGGATGTCGTCGATCAGCAGGACGTCGATGCTGTAATATTTCTCACGGAACGCGTCCATGTTCTTCTCGCGGATCGAGCGGATGAATTCGTTCGTAAAATCCGTGCTCGCGATGTAGAGGACGCGCCGGTCCGGATGGTCGGCGAGAATCTTGTGGCCGACCGCGTGCATGAGATGCGTCTTGCCGAGCCCCACGCCGCCGTAAATGAAGAGCGGATTGTGCGAGGGGAGGCCCGGCGCGTCGGCGACTGCCTTTGCCATCGCGTAGGGGAACTGGTTGGAGCGTCCCGTGACGAAGGCGTCGAAGGTGTACTTCGGATTGAGCGTCGTCGCGTCATCGGGTGCAGCGGCGTGCGTGTCGCTCGGCGGCGGCGTCAGCGGGAGACTGCCCTGCGCCGGCGTGTCGGCGCTCTGCTTCGGCTCTTCTTTTATCGGTGCGGGCTCCGGCCTCAATACGGACTCCTTTGCCGGTTCCGCCTTCTTTGCGTCGACCACGAGACGGATCGTGTAGTCTGCGCCGAGCGCCTGGTGCACTGCGTCGCCGAGGAGGGCGAGATAGCGCGGCTCAATGTACTGCTTTGTGAACGTGTCTCGGACCGCGAGGACGAGTTCGCCGTTTTCCAGTGCGACGGGCATGATGCGGGAGATCCATTGATTTACGGCGTCCTTTGGCAGAATGCCGTCCGTCTTTGCGAGGACCTTTTGCCACAGGGGTTCGAGCGGGAGATTCTTTTCTACGGCCATGGGGGTGCGTCCCTTCAAAAAAATTTTTATGTATGCAGATATTTTCCTTATCCACAGTGTTATTCACAGATGTGGATAACTTTATCGGCGAAAAAACGCAGATATTGTGTGCGGGAACAAAATTGTACACGATTTTTTCACAGGTTTTCCACAATGCACAGGAAATATTTTAGCAAAAAAAAGACGACTTATCAACAGGGGCTTTTGGTTCATCCGCCGAAAAAAACGCGGAAATAGCGCGTGCGCGCCTTGACAGTAGAGGTTTTCTTCGTCTATAATGACCCCTAGTGAAATCATATAAAAGAAGTTGCCGCTCGGCGGCACATACCGCGACTGTGCGCGGCAGAAAAGGAGGTGACGAGAGGTGAAGAGAACATTTCAGCCCAACAATCATTGGAGAAAAAAGACACATGGATTCCGTGAACGCATGAAGACGAAAGGCGGCCGCCTCGTACTCAAGAGAAGGCGTCAGCGCGGAAGAAAGAAACTTTCGGCGTAATTTCGCTGGACTTTGAGCAGGAGGTCACCGCGGGTGACCTCTTTTTTAACGATATGGAAAAAAAGAGATACACGCTGCCGCGCGCGAAGATCATTAAGCGGCGGAGCGATTTTCAGAATGTCTATCAAAACGGCGCGGTTGTGCCGGGGCGGGGAATGATCCTCTACGTTCTGCGCGATCCGCGCGTTGCGGGCAAAGTCGGCTTTGCCGCCGGGAAAAAACTCGGCTGCGCCGCCGTGCGCAGCCGCACGAAGCGTCTCCTGCGCGAGGCATATCGCCATATGCAGCATGAGCTGCGCACGGACGTCGGGATCCTCCTCATCGGGCGCGCGGGGCTCGCCGCATGCAAAATGCAGGATGCGGCCGCAGAGCTGCGCCGCCTTGCGCGCCGCGCAAAGATCTTTGGAGAGGGGAGCGCTGCACCCCGCACGGGGGAGCACCGATGAAGCGGCTGCTCCTTCTTCTGATTCATTTTTACCGCAGCGGCATCTCCCCGCTTATGCCGCCGCACTGCCGCTATTATCCAACCTGCTCGGCCTACGCGGCGGAGGCGATCGAACGCTACGGCGCTTGGCGCGGCGGGTGGATGGCGCTCAGGCGCATTCTGCGATGTCATCCGTTTCATCGGGGCGGCTACGATCCCGTACCGTAATGTTATCTTCCGATCTTGCACGAACACATAAACAAGCTGCTTTCCGCGTGGAATATTTTGTCAAATTTCCCAAACATTAGTAGGAGGAACTACCGTTGATCGAATTTTTCAGCAATCTGTTTGAACCCATCATCCATATTCTGCAGATGATCCTCGGCGCATTCTACAGCGTTACCAGCGCCGCAGGGCTCGAGAGCTACGGCTATCCGATCATCCTGCTCACCATCCTCATCAAGCTCGTGACCTATCCGCTCACTGTCAAGCAGGTCAAATCCATGAAGGCGATGCAGGAAATCCAGCCGAAGATGAAAAAGATCCAGGAAAAGTACAAGAACAACCCGCAGATGCTCCAGCAGAAGACGGGCGAGCTCTTTCGAAATGCCGGCGTCAATCCGCTCGCGGGCTGTCTGCCGCTCCTCGTGCAGATGCCGATCCTCATGGGCATGTACTACGCGCTCTTTAACTTTACCTTCCCGAGCGCGGCGGCGGCGGCGTTCTTCTGGCTGCCGAACATGTCGGAGCCCGATCCGCTCTACATCCTGCCCGTCCTCTCGGCGCTGACCACCTTCCTCCAGCAGAAGATGACCTCCACCGAGATGAATGCCCAGATGAAGATCATGATGACCGTCATGCCTCTCTTCATCGGCTGGATCAGCCTCAAGTTCCCGTCCGGCCTTGTGCTCTACTGGGTGACGATGAACGTCGTGCAGATCATCCAGCAGTGGTGGATGTACCGCAGCGAGGGACCCGTGGCAAAGGAGGCGATCTGAATGGCGGAGATCATTGAAGCCACCGGCAAAACCGTCGAGGATGCGCTTTCTTTTGCGCTCGACAAACTCGGCTGCGGCCGCGCTGAGATCACCTACGAGATCCTGCAGAAGCCCTCGAGCGGATTCCTCGGCCTCTGGGGCAAGCGCGAGGCGCGCATCCGCGTCACCACGCGGCCCGTGATTCCGGCGCGGCACACGGAGATTCCGCTCCCGGCACAGCCGACCGTCATCGCGCAGCAAAAGACAGACGCGCAGGAAAATCAGGGGGATGCCGACGGATTCTCCCCGCGTCCGAAGCGGTTCCATACCGATCTGCGCTCACGTGCGCGAAAAAATAATGCGGAGCAGTATGCGCAGAGCGAAGGCCGGCCGCAGAACGCGCGTCCGGATATGCGCCGCGAACGTCCCGGACGCTATGAGAACACGGATGCAGGCGACGATCAGCAGCGCCGCCCGCGCAGCGAGACGCCGCTCGTGCCGCTGACGCCCGCAATGACCGCCGCCGCCGAGAAATTCCTCGGCGAGATCTTTGCCTCCATGCGTCTCAGCGTTGCCCTGCACCGCACGGATACGCCGGCGGGCACGGTCTTCAACATGCAGGGGGAGAACCTCGGCATCCTCATCGGCAAGCACGGTGCAACACTCGACGCACTCCAGTACCTTACGAATGTCGTCGTCAACAAGATTACGGAGAACGGCTACGCGCGTGTCATCCTTGACGTGGAGGACTACCGTGCGCGCCGCGAGGAGACACTCACGCGCCTCGCGGGACATCTCGCGGACAAGGCGTGCCGCATCGGCGAGGAGATCCGCCTCGAGCCCATGAGCCGCCACGAGCGCAAGATCATCCACACGGCGCTGCAGGACAACCGCCGCGTTACCACGTACAGCGCGGGGGAGAATCCGCGCCGCTACGTCGTCATCGTCCCCAAGCGCAGGCGCTATGGGCGGGACTATGAGGAGAGCATCGGCGAGCGCTGAGCGCGTGGCAGAGATATCGAAAAAGGCAGCGAAGCGCTGCCTTTTTTAAACGGTACACAAGGAAAGGGAGCGCCATGACCGAGGACACCATCAGTCAGACCGCAACGGCACCCGGAGCGGGCGGTATCGGCATTATCCGCATGAGCGGCGCACAGGCGCTCCCCATTGCGCGGCGCGTGTTCCGTCCTGCGGCAGGCGGCGCGCTCGGCGACATGGCGCCCTATACCGCGCGCTACGGTCATATCACGGCGGCGGACGGCAGCGTGATCGACGAGTGCATCCTTCTCTATATGCGTGCGCCGCATTCCTATACGGGGGAGGATACGGTCGAGCTGCAGTGCCACGGCGGGCGCGTTGTCCTGCGTGCGGTGCTCCTCAGGACATGGGAGGCCGGTGCGCGGCCCGCGGAGGCGGGGGAGTTCACGAAGCGCGCCTTTTTGAACGGCCGGCTCGATCTTGCGCGCGCCGAGGGGGTCATGGAGCTCATCACGGCAAAGAGCGCACGTGCCGCCCATGCTGCGCGTGCGCGCATAGAGGGGGCTTTCTCGGCGGAGATCACGGCGGTCCGGCAGCGTCTTCTCGGCGCGATCGCACGCATCGAGGCGGGCATCGATTTTCCTGAGGACGATCTCCCGGAGGTGCACACGGCGGCGCTCTCCGCGGATGTGGAGGAGGCATCTGCAGCCGTGCGGCGCCTGCTTGCGGGCGCGGATGCGGGGCGCGTTCTGCGCGAGGGCGTCAAGACCGTTATCGTCGGGCGGCCCAACGTCGGGAAATCGAGTCTCCTCAACGCGCTCCTCGGCATGGAGCGCGCCATCGTCACCGACGTGCCCGGCACGACGCGCGATGTCATCGAGGAGGAGATCATTGTCGAGGGGATTCCCCTGCGCCTTCTCGATACCGCGGGGCTGCGCGCGGCGGAGGATGCGGTCGAGCAGATCGGGGTGCGGCGTACGGAGGAGCATCTCGCCGATGCCGAGCTCATCCTCGCTGTCTTTGACGCATCGGCAGCGCTGACGGATGAGGACAGAGATCTCCTTGCGCGGCTGCAGAATACGGCGGCGGATATTCTCGTGCTCTGCAACAAGGAGGATCGCAGCGCCGTTCTCACAGCCGCGGATTTTGTCTTGGATGCGCCCGTTCTCACGATCTCCGCGCGGGAGGGGACAGGCCTGGATGCGCTCCGTGCGGCCATCGCTGCGCGCGTTGCCGCTAGGGAGGGCGAACTCAGCGACGGGGCTCTGCCGAACAAGGAGCGCGAGGTCGATGCGCTGCGCCGCGCCGCCGGACATCTCGATGAGGCAGCTGCGGCGCTTGCGGCGGATATGGGCACGGACTTCGTCTCCATTGATCTGCGTGCTGCCTATGACATCCTCGGCGAAATCCTCGGCGAGACGGCGGACACGGATCTCATCGACCGCATTTTCAGCGAGTTCTGCATCGGAAAGTAAACATAACACAAATAAAATCAGATTTATGTTATAAAAATAGGGGAAAGTATATTCGTGAGCAGCAATACAAACTATGATATCATCGTGATCGGCGCGGGCCATGCGGGCGTCGAGGCAGCGCTTGCCGCGGCACGCATGGGGAGGCGTACGCTCATCCTCACGCTCTCGCTCGACAACATCGCGATGATGCCGTGCAACCCGTCCATCGGCGGCCCGGGCAAGAGCCATCTCGTGCGCGAGATTGACGCGCTCGGCGGCGAGATGGGGATTGCGGCGGACCGGGCGAGCATCCAGCGCCGTCTGCTGAACACGGGCAAGGGACCCGCTGTTCACGCTCTGCGCATGCAGGCGGATAAATTCCTCTATCAGCGTATCATGAAGGAGACGCTCGAGAACACGGAGAACCTCGATGTGCGCCAGCTGCTCGTAACGGAGCTCCTCTCAGAGGAACATGCGGGAGAAAAGCGCGTCACGGGCATTGTCTGCGAGACGGGGGAGCGTCTGACGGCACGCGCGGTCATTCTGGCGACGGGGACCTATCTGCGCGGGCGCATCATCCTCGGCGAGACCATCTACGACAGCGGTCCGAACGGACAGCGCCCGGCGATGTCGCTCTCGGACTCTCTGCGTGCTGTCGGACTGAAGCTGATGCGGTTCAAGACGGGGACGCCCGCGCGCATCGATCGGCGGAGCATCGACTTTGCAAAGACCTCCATGCAGGAGGGCGACCCCGCTGCGCCCGCATTCTCCTTTTTGACTGAGGAGATGCCCGCGGAGCAGACACCGTGCTGGCTCACCTATACGAACGAGGAAACGCACGCCGTCATCCGTGCAAATCTGCACCGTGCGCCGATGGCAAACGGGGTAATCGAGGGCATCGGCCCGCGCTACTGCCCGTCAGTCGAGACGAAGATCGCGCGCTTCCCGGACAAGGAGCGGCATCAGCTCTTCCTCGAGCCGGAGGGCCTGCACACAAACGAAATGTATGTACAGGGTATGTCCACAAGCCTGCCGACGGATGTGCAGGAGGCGTTCCTTATGACGATCCCGGGCCTCGAGCATGCACGCGTCATGCGCCCCGGCTACGCGATCGAGTACGACTGCCTCGATCCGCTGCAGCTGGAGGCAACGCTTGCGGTCAAGGGCATCGCTGGACTCTACTCCGCCGGGCAGTCAAACGGGACGAGCGGCTACGAGGAGGCGGCGGCACAGGGTCTGATCGCAGGAATCAATGCCGCACGCAGCATTGGCGGGGAGGAGCCGCTCGTCCTGCGGCGCAGTGACGGCTACATCGGCGTCCTCATCGATGACCTCGTGACGAAGGGGACGGAGGAGCCCTACCGCATGATGACGAGCCGCGCGGAGTACCGGCTCGTCCTGCGCCAGGACAACGCCGATCTGCGCCTGACTCCGACGGGGCGCGCGGTGGGTCTCGTGACGGACGAGCGCTGGGCACGCTTTACGGCGAAGCGCGATGCCGTCCATGCGGCGCTCGCACTCCTCCGAGAGCGGCGGGTGAGTCCCTCCGCCGAGACGGAGGCGCGCCTTGCAGAGGCGGGCCTCTCCCCGCTGCGCGTGCCGATGAGTCTCTTTGCCCTGCTTTCGCGCGAGGGAGACTATCGCGTGCTGGCCGCGCTCTTTGACCTCCCCGCGCTCGCAGACGACGTGCGCGAGGAGGTTGAGATCACGGCGCGCTACGACGGCTACATCCGAAAGCAGGAGGAGCAGATCGCGCGCATGGAGCGCCTTGAGAGCCGGCGCATCCCCGCGGAGTTCGACTATGCGGCGGTCACGAGCCTGCGCCTTGAGGCGGCAGAGAAACTCGCAGCCGTTCGCCCGCGCTCCATCGGACAGGCGTCGCGCATCAGCGGCGTTTCGCCGGCCGACATCTCCGTCCTGCTCGTGTACCTCGAGAGGGCGCGGCGTACATCGTAATTCAGATAAAAAGAAAGAGCCTATCTGCAGCGGATAGGCTCTTTTTGAGCGAAACTATGTTTGTATTCGAATCGCAGGAGAAAAATTTGAAGCCCCTGAGGAGCACCAGACCATTTTAATCACATATCAATTCCTCTGAGCGCACTCCAATGATATACTGTATAAGATTATATGATTTTGCGGAAAGGAGAGCGCTGCATGAAGATGAAGATGGCACGGATCGTTCTGCTCCTTGGCGCGCTTATCCTGCTCGCTGTATTTGCCTACCGCGAATACGCGGCGCAGGAGCTGCGCGCGCAGCTCCTCACGGGGACGGTCGAGGCGACACGGGTGGAGGTCAGCACGAAGGAGAGCGGCTACATCGAGGAGCTCTTTCTGCAGGAGGGGATGACGGTGCGCGCCGGCGACGCAGCGGCACGCATCGGCCGGCGTGATCTGGATGCCGCGGTTCTGCGCGATGAGGCGGCGCTTGCTCATGCCGAGACGAGCCTCCAGCGGACGCAGAGCGGCAACCGTGCGGAGGAAATTCGCGCGGCGGCGGAGCGGACGAATGCCGCACGCGCAGCCGCAGAAAAAGCAGATGCCGACTATGCGCGCGGCGCGGAGCTCATCGCGGGCGGAGCAATCTCCCAACAGGCATTTGACGGACTGCGCGAGGCGCGCGACGCGGCGAATGCGAACCTGCGCGCGGCACAGCAGGAACAGGCGCTCATGGAGAGCGGCAGCCGCCCCGAGGATATCCGCATGGCGGAGGAGGATGTGCGGCGCCAGCAGGCAATCCTCGAAATCGACGCCTCTGCGGTCAGCGATCTCACGGTCCGCGTGCCGAAGGACGGCATCGTCCTGTCAAAGAACTATGAACGGGGCGAGTTCGTCCGCGCGGGCACGCCGATTGCAACGCTCATCGACCCGCAGGACGTTTGGGTCAAGGTCTACGTGACGACCGACGTACTCGGCGATCTGCGCATCGGGAATCCGGCGAAGGTCTACATCGACGGACAGATGGAGCCTTTGGACGGCACGATCAAGGAGATCAGCGATGCGGCGGAGTTTACCCTGCGCCAGAGCATCACAAAGAACGAGCGCGCGAACCTCGTCTTTGGCGTAAAGGTCGCGGTGGATAATGCCGCGGGCATTCTAAAGCCCGGCATGCCCGCGGATGTGGACTTGGAGCCCCGGAATGGAACGTGAGCCGCGCACGGACGACGCGCCCGTGATCGAGACGCACGACCTCACGCGCGTATTCGGCAGCTACACCGCGGTAGACCGGCTGAATCTCTCCGTGCCGCGCGGGGCGATCTACGGCTTCATCGGCTCGAACGGATCGGGGAAGTCCACGGCCATCCGCATGATCTGCGGTCTCCTCCCGCCGACGAGCGGCACGGCATTTGTGCTCGGCTGCAATACCGCCGTGCATCCGGAGCGCGCGCGGCAGGCGCTCGGCTACATGTCGCAGCGGTTCAGCCTCTATACGAATATGACCGTTCGTGAAAACATGATGTTCTACGGCGGTCTCTATGGTCTGCCGCGGGAGGAGCGGCGCGCGCGCACCGCGGAGGTGATCGCACGGATGCAGCTCATGGACCGCGCCGACGTCCTCGCGGGCGGCCTCTCGGGCGGGCAGAAGCAGCGTCTTGCGCTTGGCTGCGCCATTCTCCACCATCCTGCGCTCCTCGTGCTCGACGAGCCGACCTCCGCCGTTGACCCGACCTCGCGGCGGCTCTTTTGGAACCTGCTCTCGGAGATGGCGGGCACGGAGCGGACGACGATCTTTGTCACGACGCATTTTATGGATGAGGCGGAGCACTGCGATGAGATTGCCTTCCTGCAGCGCGGGAAGAAGATCGCCTCCGGTTCGCCGTCTGCGCTCAAGGAGGAGCTGCCCGCGCGGCTCTACGTCCTGCCGCAGGACAGTGCGGAGGAGGGGGAGGCGGCGCTGCGGGCGGCGGGTGTGCCCTGCGACGAAGTCTATGTGTTCGGACGGCAGGTGCGTGCGCTCGTTCCGCGGGAGACTGTGCTGCCGGAGCAGCTGCACGCGGCACCGTGGGAGCTCACGATGGAGGACGTCTTTATCTATTACGACCGGCGGCAGAGGGGGGCGCAGGAATGATGCGCATTCTCGCACTGCTCGCAAAGGAGCTCATTCAGATGCGGCGCGACCCGATGACGATCGGCGTGACTTTCCTCCTGCCCGTCATCTATCTCGTCGTGTTCGGCTTTGCCATCCGTACGGACGTGCGGCACCAGTCCACGGTCGTGTTCGATCAGTCGCGGAGCGAGGAGAGCCGCAGCTTCCTTGCGGCGATGACGGCGAGCGGCTATTTCGACCTGCGCTATATCGCGTGGAGCTACGACGAGCTGAACGAGCGGATCGAGCGCGGCGATGCAAAGATCGGCGTCGTCTTCCCGCCCGATCTCGTGCAGGAGGCGAATGCCGGACGCGCCGTGCCGATCCAGATGATCGTCGACGCCTCGGACTCCATTGCCTCGACCTCCGCCATCGCGGCGGCAACAGGGCTCGGAATGCAGGTCCGTCCCACGGCCGCACACGGCGCATCTGCCGCGGCGCCGGCCTATGACGTGCGCATCCGCGCGTGGTACAACCCCGACGCCGTCACCTCGTACTACATGCTGCCCGCGCTCATGGGCATCATTCTCTCGATCACCATGGTGGTCATGGTCTCCATGTCCATCGTGCGCGAGCGTGAGGCGGGCACACTCGAGCAGCTTCTTGTAACGCCGCTGCATGTATGGGAACTACTCATCGGCAAGATCCTGCCCTACATCATCCTCGGCTACATCCAGACGACGATCTGCGTCCTCATCGCCCTCGCGGTCTTCGGCGTGCCCCTGCGCGGGAGCATCCTGCTCCTCTACGGACTCACGACCCTCTTCCTCCTCGCCTCGCTCACGATGGGGCTTATGATCGCATCACTCGCACAGAACCAGCTGCAGGCGGGGCTCATGAGCATCGCGACCCTCCTGCCGGGCTTCCTCCTCTCGGGCTTCATGTTCCCGCGCGAGGCCATGCCCGTATTCTTTCAATACCTCAGCCTTGCCATCCCCATGACGCACTACATCGAGATCCTGCGCATGATCTTCCTCAAGGGCGGCGGCCTCTCGGCGCTCTATCAGCAGACCGCCTTTCTCGCCCTCTTTATCCTCGTCTTCTTCGGCACCGCCGTGCGGAAATTCAAGCGGTCGGTGATATAAAAAGGCCCTTGAACACGATGTGCTCAAAGGCGAAAATATGTTTGTGCTTTAGATTCGACTGTGCTATCATATCATTGAAACGTCCTGGGCGGGAGCACAATCCCGCGGCGGTGTCTTTCCCCCGAAAGGGGGTGAGCGGATATGTCTGAAATCGGTGCGATTCTGTTGTTGGTCGCTGCCACAGGCTATATTTTAGCAATACAAAAAAAGTAACCGCCCAGCTTTTGACCGAGTGAGCGGTTATTCGAAAGAATATTAAGCAACCTTGGAAAGATGCCGTCAAGGACGTTTCTTTCTATGCTTATTATAACAGCCCACCTGCCCCGATGCAAGCGGTTTTTTCATTCAGAGCAGCGCAATCAGCCGCGAGACATCCTCCTCGCGCGTCGCCCAGCTGGTTGCAATGCGCATGACGGTCACGTCACCCTGTTTCTCCCAGAATCCCATGCCGACGTGTGCAGAGAGACGGGCGAGCTGCGCCGCGTTGAGCGTGAGGAAGATCTGATTCGTCGGTGCGTCAGCGGCGAGGCGGTAATCCTTCGCCGTGAGCGCCGCGCGGATGCGGTCTGCCATGGCGACGCCGTGCGCACCGCCGCGCTCGTAGAGTCCGTCCGTGAAGAGAGTATCAAACTGGAGGCCGAGTACACGGCCCTTTGCGAGAAGCGCGCCGTTCTGCTTGATGATGGTGAAGAAATGCGGCACCGTGTCCGGTCGTGGGAAGACCACGGCCTCGCCGAAGAGCGCCCCGCATTTCGTCCCGCCGATGGAGAACACATCGCAGAGATGTGCGATGACGGCGAGGGTCACGTCATTTGCCGGGCAGCCAAGTGCATAGGCGAGGCGTGCGCCGTCGAGGAAGAGCGGGATCTTGTTTGCGCGGCAGACGGCGCTGATGATCTCCAGTTCATTGCGCGTGTAGAGCGTCCCGTACTCCGTCGGCTGCGAGAGGTAGACCATCCCGGGGCGCACCATATGATCGCGGTTCGCATCCTCGTGAAAGGTGCGCAGGCATCTCTCGACGGCACGCGCTGTGAGTTTGCCGTCTGCGTGCGGCAGGGCGAGCACCTTGTGCCCGCCCGCCTCGACCGCACCCGCCTCGTGTACGGTGATATGGCCGGAGTCTGCCGCGATGACGCCCTCATAGGGGCGCAGGAGCGCCGAGATCACCGTCCGGTTCGTCTGTGTGCCGCCCGTGAGGAAGTGTACCTCCGCATGCGGTGCCCGGCATGCCGCACGGATCTTTTCCCGCGCTGCATCGGAGTATATGTCGAGGCCGTAGCCCGCCGTCTGCTCCAGATTCGTCTGTGCGAGCCGCTGCAGAATCTCCGGATGCGCGCCCTCCATATAGTCCGAGGCAAAGGACAGCCGTTCGTTCATGAATCCCATCTCTCTTTCCTTATATTCTTTTCATTTCTTACATTGTAATGGTAAGTTGTTAGAATTCAACTAAAATTACAGAATTTTGTTAAGTGCTTGGATTTTTCTCCGATAGTATGAGTAAGGACAGCGATACGAAGCAGGATGCGCGAAAGGAGGAACAACGAATGGATCTGGAAAAAATCTACGGCAGCCGCGGTGTTACCGCAGCGCTGCGTGCACAGCATGCATCCTCGGAGAAAGAGGAGACCTCTGATGCGTTCGCGCGGATCCTGCAGAATCTGCGTGAGTCGAAACCGGCGAACAGCCGCGACCGTTCCGATGCAGAGGGAGATACCATCGTCACGCGCGTACTTGCGGACGGATCGGTCATCGTGCAGGTCTACAAAGGAACGAAGCTCATCTCCGAGACGATGACGCGCGGCGCGAATCCCGAGGCGGGCAAGGAGATCATCATCGAGCGGACAGAGAAGCTGAAGACCGATTCTGCAGGCGAGACGCAGAATCCGCTCCTCGCGTCGAAGGCGGCGCAGAGCTCGATCGGCACTGCGGCGCTCGTGAGTACCATGCTGTAACGATGAAATAGAGTCGGCAGCCCAAAAGACCTCTCAAACTGTGGATGGAGTGAGAGGTCTTTTTGTATGTGAAGGGAAGCACGGATAAAGCGGCTCTTCAGGAAAAATCGTTAAGTGAAGGCATATTCCTCCGATAGTAAAGGTAAGGACAGCAATCCCATGCAGGAGGCGCGAAGGGAGGGAATGAAATGGAACTCGAGAAAATCTTTGGCGCGCCGATTCAACGTACGGATGCATCTATGCGGCGCACTGTCGCTGCGAAGGAGGATACCTCTGACACCTTTGCGCGCGTGCTGCAGAACTTCAAAGAGATGAAGGCGGCAGAGGCGCGCGACTGGGCGGAGAAGGTGGGCGACACCGTCATCACGCGCATCCTCGCGGACGGCACGGTCATCACACAGATCTACCAGGGGACGAAGCTCGTCTCCCAGATCGTGACGCGCGGCTCGCACCCTGAGCAGGGCAAGGCGCTCGTCTCCGAAACCATCGAGAAGATGAAGCGGCAGGCACATGAGCAGAGCGCGGACCCGCTGCTTGCGGCACGCGCGGTGCAGAGCTCCGCGGCGACTGCCGCAGCCGTATCTGCGATGCTGTAAAGGATTCATCACAGGAAAAAACCTCCGAGGTCGGCAGAAATGCCGTTCTCGGAGGTTTTTTGTGTACAATGCAATGGATCTGATTGTGTGATCAGGATGAAATTCGGAACGCTGCTTCCTTGATCAGCGGCTATTCAGATTGTCTGTGTCATACTGGTGCGTGCGCACCTCGGCGTAGGCGGGCGCGATGACAATGGTGCCGGTCTTGTCGATAAAGCCCCACTTGCCGTCGATCTTCACGGGAGCAAGTCCCGAGATGAACATGCCAAGGTCTGTGATGTTCTTCGGGACGAGGAAGGGAACGTGTCCCTCCTTGTCGATGAAGAAGGCCTTTCCGCTCTGCCGGACGACGGCAATCCCCTCGGTGAACTCGCCCGCCTCGTCGTAGGTCGGCGGGATAACGAGCCGGCCGTCTTTCCCGACATAGCCCCATTTAGCGCCCTCTTTGACCGCTGCCAGACCGTCGGAGAAAAAGTGTATTCCGTTGTATTTCGGCTCGACGATATAGGCGCCCTTCTGATCGACCGCGCCCCACTTTCCCTTTACCTTGACGATTGCGGCGCCATCATGGAAAGGGGATGTATAGTCGTTCTTCGTCGATATGACCTCGGCGCCGGTCTTGTCGATATAGCCGCGTTTGATCTTATCGCTGATGAGATTGCCGTCCGGCCCATAGACGGGAACACCGGCGGCAATACCGATTGCATTTATGAGAAGACCGCCGAAGGAGAAGGAATTTACCTCGCGGCGCACTTCGGCAAGCCCGTCCTTAAACGGATCGACATCCTCATAGCGCGTCTCGATCACCTTCTTGCCGGTCTTATCGATGAACGCCCAGTACTTCTTTTCCTTTACCATCGCGAGCCCTTCGGAAAAGCCGCGGATGGATTTGGCACGGATCTGCAGCGGGATGACCACACTGCCCGTCTTGTCGATAAAGCCCCATTTGCCGTCCGACATAACGGGAGCAAGCCCTTCCTGAAAGTTTTGCGCAAGCTCATAGGCAGAGGGAATGACCTCTGCGCCTGTTGTGTCAATGTAGCCGAACTGCTTCTTTTCCGCTGCTGCTGCCGCAAGCCCCTCGGAGAAGGGCTGCGCAAAGGGGTATGTATCGCCCGTCAGCAAGCTGCCGTCCTGCCGATAAAAAACGTATTTCTTATCCTTTCGCTGCACACGGGAAATACCATCGTTGAAGGGACTGATGTTGAGGTATTCGGCCGGCAGGATCAGTTTGCCTGCCGTGTTGTATGCGCCGTAATTGTTCTTTGCATCCTGCACGACGATCATATCATTGCTGAGCGGCTGTATGGTCTTGTAGGCGACGGGGACGATGACCGTACCGTCGAGGCGCACGATGCCCCAGTTCTTTCCCTGGCGCACGCCGACTGCGTCGGCAGAGTAGGAGGCAATCTCATCGTACTCCGCTGGGATGACGAGGGTACCCGAGGGGTTGACTGCGCCCCACTTCTTGCCCTGCCGCACAATGGCAAACGGTGCGGAGGCGCTGGCCCCGGCGACCTGCGCCTCTGCGACGGGCAGCGAGATTCCCTGTCCCGTATTTCCCAAAAACAGGAAGGCGGCGGATAATACAGCGGCGAGAACGCCGCGCAGCCAGAGGTTTTTACGTGTGTTCATTCCGACAACATCTCCTTTGACGATCTGCAGAGCAGAAAGGTGAAACTCTATTCAGTATAGATATTCGCGAAAAAAAGCCATATTCCTGTTTGCCCTCAGCAATTCCCGCGGTGTACATGGCGCAGATGGCGGCGGGCGATTTCTGCGAGGCGGTCGATGGCTGCGACGGGCGTCGGCGGCGTGCTTACGCGGTGACGCGGGAAATAGCGGCTGATGTGCAGAGGAATCTCGGGGGAGAGGGAGGCGAGCCAGCGCGCCTCGGCATCCATGTCAGCCGCGCTGTCGTTCCTGCCGGGGATGATGAGGGTCGTCACCTCGACGTGTACGCCGTGCGTGACGGCATGTTCGATCGTCTCCCGGACCGTCCCGAGATCGCCGCCGACCCAGCGGTAGAAATCCTCCTGCCAGCCCTTCAGATCGATGTTCATCGCATCGACGTGCGGCAGGAGACGCGCGCGCGGCGCGGCGCAGATCGTGCCATTCGTGACGAGGACGACCGCAAGATTCGCCGCGTGCAGGAGAGGGGCTGCGTCCATGATGTACTCGAAGCTCAGCAACGGCTCGTTGTAGGTGAATGCGACGCCGATGTTGCCGGGTGTGCGGCGGCTGAGTTCCTCGGCGAGCGCGGCAAGGCGTGCAGGTGTGATGTCCTCCGTCGCAGCCGATGCGTCTGCCATTGCAATGGAGGCATTCTGACAGAATGGACAGGCAAGATTGCAGCCGAAACTGCCGACGGAGAGGATGAAGCTGCCGGGGTGAAAGTGGTACAGCGGCTTCTTCTCGATCGGGTCGAGCGCGAGCGAGGTAAAGCGGCCGTGGTTCAGCGGGCGGATCGTGCCTGCGCGGTTCTCGCGCGTGCGGCAGAATCCCGTCTCGCCCGGGTGCAGGCGGCAGGCATGGGGGCAGAGACCGCAGACGGCGCGGTCATCTCCGCTGCGCAGGGAGATCTGCGCGGAATCATCTCTATATGCGGCTGCGGCGCTCATCTCAGCAGTGCCGTTCGACGGTAAAGCGCCAGATGCGGATCGGCGCATCGGCGGGGATTCCTCCCTTTTGACGTGCAATGCGCAGCTGCTCCTCGACCGTATTCACGCCGTCGAGGTCGGGCAGGAGCAGACCCTTGCGTGCGCGGTACTCGACGATGACGCCGTAGCGCTTTGCGTCGAGATCGTCTGCGCCGCTGACCAGCTCCGGCTCCGTGAGCACATCGACGCTGTACACGAGGGAGGGCAGCTCCTCCTCCTGTACGGGCGGGAACCGCGGGTCGCGCAGAGCGGCGCTTGCGGCATTCTGCAGGATCTCCGCGGCGATGTTCTTTGCCGTCGGCTCGAACGTTCCGATGCAGCCGCGCAGCGCGCCGTCCTTTTTCAGCGAGACGAAGACGCCGGCGCGCTCCGTCATCTCAGGCGGGAGTTCGGACGGGAGCGGGGCGGGCTCTCCTGCGGTGACAATCGCCTCGACGGCGCTGCGTGCGAGCCGCACAAAGTCGTCCTCGGCGGCGCGCCGCTCCTCCATCGCACGCTGCTCGAGCATCTCGTAGCGTTCGGCAAAGCTGCGGCGCGGGTCCTCGCGCGTCACCCGCAGCGAGACGACACCGTAGCCGACGCCGAACGGTCCCTGGTAGGAGAGCTTCTTGATCTTCAGCGCCTTCGCATCGAGCACGCCCGCCATCATCCAGAACGTGCGCAGGCCGCATTCCGCCGCCGGCTGATAGAGCGCGGGGTCCATGCGCAGGAGCTTCAGGAAGTCGCCCTCCTCGAGGTGCTTCATGCATGCCTTGTCAAAGCGCGGCCCCTCCGGTGCAAAGCCGTAGGGCCCTTCGGGCGTGAGCTTGTGCGAGAGATCGCCGCTCGCGATGAAGACGGCGCGCCGTCCGAGCGTTTCCGCGGCGCGCGCGATGCATTTGCCGAAATTGTAATGCGCGAGCGGGGAGAGTCCGGAGATGCCGATGCGCACGAGGCGAAACTCCCGCGTATGTGCGTGCAGGAAGCGGAGGGGGATCATGACGCCGTGATCGAGCGCGGCGTTGCGTCCCCCGACGGGACCCGCCGCGATGCCTTCGGCTCCTGCCTCCATCTCGATCTCCTTGGCGAGCACCGCGTCATAGTGCGCCTCGACCGTGACCTCAGGCGCGCCGAACTGCGCAAAGCTGCCCGATGCCTCCTCGCCCGGCGCGATGTGAAAGTAGTCGGCGTACATGACCGTGTGCGGACTCGCGACGATCACCGTATCTGGCTGCAGCGCGGCGGCCTCCTTCATTGCGCGCTCATAGGCATTCACGGTCAGCTGTATTTTTTTCTCCTCGCCTTTCCCGATCTCCGGCAGGATCAGCGGCGGATGGGGAACGGCGTAGGCTGCCAATATGGACATGAGACTCCTCCTCTCGATATATCTCTATTATGTATTCGCTGTACGGCGCGAAGCTCCTGCAAAAATGGATTGATTCTGCGGCGGCAAAAGGCCGCGTGATGAACGCGGTGCATGATAAGAAGCTGCGCAATGTGTATGATATCCTGCTCCAGGCGGCGGTGTTCTCGGATGTCGGGGCGACGGTTGCCGAGATTGCGGAGGCTCTTGATCAGACAGAGACAACGGTCTATGCAAAGCTGAAATCGATTCCTGAAGAGCATATGATTCAGCATCGGAGCAGCCGTCCGTATCACTGCATGCTGTGTTTGGACGCATTTGCTTGATGCACAGACGAAACGTGTATGAACTTCATAGAAAAATGGGGCGAATGCTTTGCGCATCCGCCCCATTTCTATGGTACAGCAGAGTTCTGGGTGCATGAGAAGCTACGCCGCACCCCAGAGGACGGCGATTACAAGGGTGGGGAGAAAATTTGCGACGCGGATGTACGGCAGGCCGAAGAGGTTCGTGCCGACGCAGAAGATGAGGATACTGCCGACGTAGCTGAGGTTCTGGAGCGCGGCGGGGGTCATGATCGGCTCGATCGCGCCGGCGGCGAGGAAGATCGCCCCCTCGAAGATGCCGACCGAGAGCGCGGAGAAGATGCAGCCCCGCCCGAGTGCCGCGGTGAGCAGCATGACGACGATGCCGTCGAGGATGCTCTTGGCGAAGAGGATGGACGGGTCGGCGAGCAGGCGGTCGCTCACCGCGCCGATGACGGCCATCGCACCGACGCAGAGGGTCAGCGACGCGCTGACAAACCCGTCGATGAAATGCGCATCGCCGCTGCTGCCCGAGACGCGTTTCAGCCATGCGCCGAACGCCGTCATGCGGTCCTCGATGTTGAGGATTTCGCCGATGATTGCACCGCCGATGAGACTGGCGAGCATCATGTTGACGCCGACGAAGACGAGCTGCCCGTCCGCCCCGATCCGGAGCATCTCGCGCAGCGCTCCGCCGAGACCGAGGAAGATCACGCAGAGGCCGCAGGCGCTCATGATCGTCTTTTGAAAGCGCTCGGTGATGAGGCGGCCGCAGCCGAGCCCCAAGATTCCTCCGAGCATGACGGCGGCTACGTTCGCAAGAATTCCGATGCCCGGCATGACCTTCACAACCTCTCTCTGTCCGTTTTGATCCGATGGCTCATTGTACTGCATTTTGACGCGCGTGTAAAATAAAATGCGGATCATTCATGTATACATGGACTTTTCATGCTTTATCATGGTAAAATACCCGCATATTTTCATTTTTGAAAATTTTATCTTAATTGGAGGTATGGATATGGAATCATTTCTCCCCATGCTGAACGCGGTCGACTCGTTCCTCTGGGGCGTGCCGCTCATCACGCTGCTCGTCGGGACGGGCATCCTGCTGACCATCCGGCTCTCGCTCATCCAGGTCGTGCATCTGCCGCGTGCACTCGCGCTGATCCTGCGCGCAAAGAATCACGGCGAAGGCGACATCTCGAGCTTTAAAGCGCTGTGCGTCGCGCTTGCCGCGACGATCGGCACGGGCAACATCGTCGGCGTTGCGACCGCGGTCAAGGTCGGCGGCCCCGGCGCGATCTTCTGGATGTGGATGGCGGCGTTCTTCGGCATGGCGACGAAGTATGCCGAGGGTCTGCTCGCGGTGAAATACCGCACGACGGACGAGCGCGGCGAGATCGCGGGCGGCCCGATGTACTACATCCGGCACGGCATGGGGGAGAAATACCGTCCGCTTGCGACGTTCTTCGCAGCGGCGACGGTACTCGTTGCGTTCTTCGGCATCGGCACGTTCCCGCAGGTCAATGCCATCGTCGACTCGGTGGAGCTGTCCTTCGGCGTTCCGCGCATCGCAACCGACCTCGTGCTCACGGCGCTCATCGCGGCGATCACGATCGGCGGGCTGAGGAGCATCGCTCACGTTTCCGCGCGCATCATTCCCTTTATGGCCGTGCTCTACATCGTCATCTGTGCGGGGATCATCCTCATGCACCTCTCCGAGATCCCCGCGGCGATCGCGCTCATCCTGGACAGTGCATTCACGGGCACAGCGGCGGCGGGCGGATTTGCCGGCTCGACCGTGATGATGGCGATGAAGAACGGCATTGCGCGCGGCGTGTTCTCGAACGAGTCGGGTCTCGGCTCTGCGCCGATCGCGGCGGCGGCGGCAAAGACGAAGGAGCCGGCCGAGCAGGGACTCATCTCCATGACGGGGACGTTCATCGACACGATCATCATCTGCTCCATGACAGGGCTGGTGCTCGTCCTCACGGGTGCATGGCACGGCGATGCGGCGGGCGCGGCGATGACGGGCGCGGCGTTTACGAGCCTCTACGGCTCGATCGGCGGAGCATTGCTCACCGTCTCGCTCGCGCTGTTTGCGTTCACCACCATCCTCGGCTGGAACTACTACGGCGAGCGCGCCGTGCTGTATCTGGCGGGCATGCGCGCGATCCTGCCGTACCGGCTCGTCTTCATCGCACTCATCGCGTGCGGCGCGTTCCTGAAGCTCGAGGCGATCTGGGTACTCGCGGATATCGTCAACGGCCTCATGGCCATCCCGAACCTCATCGCCCTCATCGCGCTCTCGGGCATCGTGGTGCGTGAGACGCGGACATATCTGGAGAAGATGAAAAAGTAGGGCACTTCCAACGGTCAAACAAACCTCTCCTTTTCGATCTTTGCAGCAGTTACTTCTATGGAAGGAACATCTGTAAGATCGGAAAGGAGAATTTTTATGCGTAACTATCTGCCGCGCGTGGACTGGATGGTCGGGACGGGGCTCGTCATCGTCGCGATCCTGTCCGTCTTCTATGGGAGCGCGGAGCTGACGAGCAACATCGCCTCGGGTCTGATCGGCTTTCTCGGGCGCACGGTCATGATGCGGGGCGAAAAGGAGGGCGTGCGGTGAGCGCGGTCCTGCCCGCATCGGCCATGCGGCGCGTGACCTGCACGGAACTAAAAAACCTTGCCGCGGCATACCGCCCCGCCCTCTATTATGCCGCTGCGCAGTGCGCGCGTGAGACGAAGATATACCTCCACTGGACGGCGGGGCACTACGGGCAGTTCTTTGCGGACTACCATGTGCAGATCGACGCGGACGGCGGCATCTATGTGATCGGTGGGGGCGCGCTCGACAAGATCGTTGCCGCAACCTATCTGCGCAACAGCGGGAGCGTCAGCGTTGCCCTCCTCGCAGCGTGCGGTGCGACCACCGCGGACCTCGGATCGGAGCCGCCGACGGCCGCGCAGATCGAGGCCATGGCGATGGCGGTGACGGCGCTTGCGGACGGCCTCTGGCTGACGATCAACAAGGCGCGCATCCTGACGCACGGCGAGGCGGCCGACAACGAGGACGGCGTGCGCGCCCATGCCCCCTACGGCCCGCGCTCGACATGCGAGCGATGGGACCTCGAGTACCTCGGCACGCACGAGAGCCCCGCGTTCAATCCGTGGGCGTCGGACGGCACGCGCGGCGGCGATGTCCTGCGCGGCAAGGCGCAGTGGTATCGGGAGCACAAATAGACTGTCCTGCCAGGGCAGAGAGGATCCTCATATACGATCACGGTATCCCACAAATTCCTATCGATTCGATAAAAATGACCGTCAGTCATATAATGTCAGCAAATATGACCGGCGGTCATTTTATTGGAGAAATCAAGAGATTATCATGGAACAAACAAAACACAGGTATTCCTTCCTCGTCATACTGAGCGCATGTATGGCGTTCGCCTCACGCTCAATGGACCTCTGCCTGCCCGCTCTGCTCGATCCCTTTCTGGCTGCGGGCGACGCGATGAACTGACGCCGTGTCCTCCCGTCATTTTATGCAGCCATAAAAATTAGCAGTAAGTCCTAACAGAACTTAAATTCATCTTATATCCATTTCCCATATGCGCATCGTATTCTGTCCCCAGAAACAGCGACAAGTTGACGGCAGCGCCGTCTGAAAGGATGCGATCCGCATGATGACAACAAAGATGATGAAGAGGACTGCGATGGCAGCGCTGGTCGGCGTCATGAGCTACGGCGCTGCAGGTGCGGCTGAGGTCTCTGCGAGTGCGCTCAGCGTGCCGGAGCGGCGCGCATCGTACACGCGTTTTGACGGACGCGATGATGTCCAGCAGCTCGCGTGGAAGAGCCGCCGTGATCGCGACCGCGACCGCTGGGAACGTGATCGTGACCGCCGCGATCGGGAGCGTTGGGAACGCGACCGTGACCGCGATCACCGCAATGACCGCCGCCGGAGCGGCAAGCGCTACTCGCAGGGCAGCATCAACACCGCTGTGATCGCCGGCGCCGTGATCGGTGCGATCATTGCGAGGAGCATATGAGCTGTCCCGTTCGGCAGAGCACCCAATCCCACGGGAACGGGTGCTTTTTCATACAGTGATAAAATTTAGGAGCAACTCCTAACGAAAATTAAATTCCGTTCGAATGTATTTCCCATGCGCGCGTCGTATGCTCTACTTGTACCAAAGAAGTGCACAGCGGCAAAGCCGTTTGAAAGGATGTGGTTCACATGATGACAACAAAGATGATGAAGCGGACTGCGATCGCCGCGATCGTCGGCGCCATGAGCTACGGTGCAGCAGGTGTGGCCGAGGTATCCGCGCACGCGCTCAGCGTGCCGGCAGAGCGCGCATCGTACACGAGCTTTGACGGACGCAATGATGTTCAGCAGCTCGCATGGGGCGGACGGCGCAAGAGCGGCGGCAAGCGCTACTCGCAGGGCAGCATGACTACGGCCGCCATCGCAGGCGCTGTCGTTGGCGCGATCATTGCGAAGAACACCTGATATTCGGAGATCATAGGGCACCCACTCCCACGGGAGCGGGTGTTTTTTTGTGCTATAATATCTGCAAAGGAGGAAATCGAATGATATATTCAACTTTTGCCGGGGCAATGCGCGCATGTGCCCTGATCGGCGCTCTGCTCGGCCTCATGCCGCTCTCTGCCGCTGCACATCCCGTGGACGATCCGGCGGATCCTGTCTACCGGGCGCGGACGGTTCTGCCCGACGCGGCAAAGGCACGCCGCGACGCACCGGCACTCGATATGCTCCGCGCCGCTGCTCCGCGTACGGTGCATCTCGCCGATGCGGCGGCGACGGCGGAGACGCGGCAGCTCTATGCGTATCTTACAGCGCTCGGGCAGCTGCAGTACACGATCTACGGACATCAGAACGACGCGCATCATAAATTTTTTCGCATCGACAGCGGTACGAAGTCCGATACGAAGGACATGACGGGCGCGCTCGCAGGGATCGTCGGGCTCGACGCACTCTCGCTGACGGGCGAGGAGCTGGAGCTGACCGATGCGGAGCGCGCGGCGGGCATGAGCTGCGCGGACAAACTCGAGCGGATCGCGGCGGAGGCGTCGAACGAGGGCGCGATCCTGACGCTCTCCATGCACATCCCCAACCTCGCGCGCGCGGCAAAGCGCCCGCAGGCGGACGGCGGCTATGACTTTTCGGGATATTCGCCGGACGATCTCGCGGGGCATGTTCTGCACCGCGCCGCTCCGGGCGGCGATCTGCATCCGGTCTATACGGCCTACCTTGATATGGTCGCGGATTTTCTGCTGCGCATGCAGAGGCGCGGCATCCCCGTGCTCTTTCGCCCGCTTCATGAGCACAACGGAGACTGGTTCTGGTGGGGCGCAGCGGGGACGGACGGCGCGGACTACACTGCGCTCTGGCAGTACACGGTCCACTATCTGCGCGATGTGCGCAGCGTGCACAATGCGCTCTACGTCTATGCGCCGAACGCGCCGTTCTCATCGGCGGAGGACTATCTCGACCGCTATCCGGGCGATGCGTATGTGGATGTATTCGGCTTTGACTTCTACGACGATGACGACGATACGCCCGCCTTTATGGAGCGGCTCGAGCATGCGGCGGCGCTGGTTGTGTCCGCGGCGGATGCGCACGGCAAACTCCCCGCGCTCACCGAGGTCGGCGTTCATAAAAACGGCGGCGGGCTCGCGCTCACGGGCAATGACGATCCGCATTGGACGAGTGCGGCGGCAGCCGTCGCGCGGCGTCATCATATCCCGTATCTCATGACGTGGGCGAACTTTGAGCAGGAGGAGAAGAACTTCTACCAGCCCTTCATGGTCAGCGATACGCGCGGCCACGAGCTCGTCGATGGATTCATCGACTACTATAATGAGGAGACCTCGCTCTTCGCCGACGGCCTCGGAGACTGGCGGGGATTGCCTGTGCCTGTGCAGGAATAAAGATTGGGGGCTGGGAAATCGCCGGATATCCCGGCCGCACGCACTCCCCCATAGACCTTCCTTGCGATAGAAATGATACCTTACCTTTCGTTCTCTCTGCAGGTAAAATCCCTACGCCAAGCGGCTGCTTTTCGCAAAAAAGCGAACAAGAACGGGCATCTGTGTGCTATACTGAGCACAATGAGTTCGTATCAATCTTGAGAGGGAGGGATTGTTGTGCGCAAGGCACTTGTTGTCGTGGATATGCAGAATGATTTCATTGATGGCGCGCTCGGGACGACTGAGGCGCAGGAGATGCTGCCGCGTATGGTGGCAAAGCTCACGGCAGAGCAGGCGGCGGGCACGGTGCTCGTCTTTACCATGGACACCCACGGTGCGGACTATCTCCAGACGCAGGAGGGGCAGAAACTGCCCGTCGAGCACTGCATTCGCGGCACGGCCGGCTGGCAGATTGCAGATGCGCTCCAACCCTTTGTGCGCGGGGCGCAGATCGTTGAGAAGCCTGCCTTCGGTGCGACAGATCTGCCCGCGCTGCTCGGAGAATATGACGAAATCGAACTGGTCGGACTCTGCACCGATATCTGTGTCATATCCAACGCGCTGCTCCTCAAGGCATTCTACCCAGAGAAGCCCATCTCCGTCGATGCCTCCTGCTGCGCCGGCGTCACCCCGGAGAGCCACGCGACCGCCCTCGCTGCGATGCGGATGTGTCAGGTGGAGGTACGGTGAGCGGTGCCCTCGGCATTGTTGGGGGAATGTGTCTTTATATTTGCGATAGGGAGATATGATGGGAAGAGCATATTATTCGGGTTCAATTTCTTCTTTTTTGATGGCAGAAGAAGATCATATCCTCGGGCGGTTGATGATCGAGGATTCGTTTCGGACCGAGGATATTCAAAAGAACGCATGGCGTGCGGAGATTCAGGTTTTAAAGGAGCAGCTTGCCTCCTTTCCGGACGGAGAGATCGCCTTTGAATTCACAATTCCGCGCATGGGACACCGTGTGGATGCCGTGCTCATCATCCAGGGAATTATTTTCCTGCTGGAGTTCAAGGTTGGGGATGATACGTATGCAAAATCAACAAAAGATCAAGTGATGGATTATGCCCTTGACCTCAAGTATTTTCATGAGGCGAGTTGGGAGCGCACAATCGTGCCGATCATTGTGCCGACGGAGGCGGCCGATCAGGCGAATACACTGGCTCTGATGGAAGATGGGATTGCACAGGTGCTCTGCTGCAATCGGCATAACATCGGGGGCGTGCTTCGGCAGGTCCTGTCGCAGATGCATGCCTCTCCTCTACCCATGGATGCGTGGCTGGATGCGCGCTATGCGCCGACACCGACCATCATTGAGGCGGCACAGGCACTCTACCGCGCGCATTCAGTTCGTGATATATCGCGCAGTGATGCGGGGGCAGAAAATCTGACTGTGACGACGGCAGCGATCAATCAGATCATAGATGAATGCAAGGCACGCCACAAAAAGGCGATCTGTTTTATCACAGGAGTTCCTGGGGCGGGAAAGACACTTGCGGGGCTTAATATTGCCAATGCGCGTCATCAATTCAATGAGGATGAACATGCCGTATTTCTCTCGGGGAATGGCCCCCTCGTTGCGGTTCTGCAGGAGGCATTGGCACGTGATCGGGCAGCGACGCACAATGTGACCAAAGAGCAGGCGCGACGAGAAACGAAGTCCTTTATCCAAGTGATTCATAAATTCCGTGATGAGGCGTTGTCCTCATTGCGCCCGCCCATCGAGAAAGTTGCCATTTTTGACGAGGCGCAGCGTGCATGGGATGCCGATGCACTGATGAAATTTATGAAGCGAAAAAAGGGCGTGCCAGATTTTCACCAATCGGAGCCGGAGTTTCTCATCAGTGTCATGGACCGGCATGCGGATTGGGCTGTGATTGTCTGTCTCATCGGCGGCGGGCAGGAGATCAATACGGGTGAGGCCGGTATAGAGGAATGGCTGCATGCGCTGCGTGAACAATATCCGGACTGGGAGATCCATCTATCGGATCGGATGACAGACAGTGAGTATGTGGGGAGCAGTGACATTCAGCGGATGCTGGGGGATCGGGCGTATCGCTGCGTTCCTTTCGGAGTGAACGGCTTGCAGATTTCGTTAAGGCACTGCTCGATGAGGATGCAGCTGCAGCACGAGAGCTCTATGGTGCGCTTTATTTGAATTATCCCATCGTTTTGACGCGGGATCTTGCGCGTGCAAAGGCGTGGGTGCGCAGCAAAGTGCGCGGGACGGAGCGCTGTGGGTTATTAGCTTCATCAGAGGGGAAGCGCATCAGGGCGCTTGGTATTTGGGTGCCCGCTGAGATTGATCATGTAGGGTGGTTCTTGAATGGGAAAGAGCATGTGAACTCCTCTTACTATCTCGAAGTCCCTGCTTCTGAATTCAAAATTCAAGGTTTGGAAATTGATTATGCTCTGCTGGCATGGGATGCGGATTTTCGTTATGCTAACGGAGCATTTAGCTATTATCGATTTCGAGGCTCCAGCTGGATTCATGTACACCGGGCAGAGAAACAAAAGTATCTCAAAAACGCCTACCGTGTCCTCCTCACGCGTGCACGTCAGGGGCTGGTGATTTATGTCCCAGAGGGTGATCTCGACGATGTGACACGACTACCAGAATACTATGACGGTACATATGCATATTTGAGATCGCTTGGAATTTGGGAGACATAAATATAATTTATATTTGTAGATTTATAGGAGTATAGGCTTTACGTTCATTTGAGTTTTTGCGAAGAACATGAAACTAACTTTATCATTGATATTTTAATGGTATTCAATTATTATATATAGAAGATATATTAACGCTATATATTTATAAACATGATGGAGGATATGCTATGTCAGATAGAGAAAAAAAGAATATTGACCTAGAAAAATTACTTTTTGATCCTCAAAACCCTAGACTTCCTAAAAAACTGCAGGGGGCAACAGACGAAAATAAAATTATCGATTATATGGTGAAATATGGAAACATAATAGAGCTAATGTCTTCTATTGCTGAAACAAACTATTCAGATGCAGAGCCTCTTTTGGTAACTTCCAACACAAAAGGTGCCTATATTGTGATCGAGGGTAACCGCCGATTAGCTGCCTTGAAACTACTCAATCGCCCTGAACTCACAAAGATACGGGCACAAACGATAAAAGATGTCGTTTCGAATGCAAAATATATACCTCAGGAAATTCCTTGCATTTTATATTCAAAACGAGAAGACGTGTTAGACTATCTAGGTTATAGACATATTACAGGAGTAAAAGATTGGGGTGCATTGGAAAAAGCACGTTATCTTGATCAATTATATCAACTCCATATTGAAAAAACGCCTGTCGATCAAATTTATGCAAAGCTCGCAAAAATGATTGGCAGTCGAGCAGATTATGTCTCTAAATTACATACAGCATTAAAGTTGTATGATAAAGCTAATAATAATGCTTATTATGGAGCAGATATCCAAGAGGAAGACATCAGTTTTTCATGGTTCCCAACTGCGTTGGGCTACAAAGAACTTGTGAAGTATATAGGGCTGTCCTCGTTAGATGGGACTTTGGGTGAGCTCAATGAAGATCATTATGAAAAGATATTTACATGGATGTTTTCTCCTCAGAAAGCAGTCATTAAGGAATCTCGTCAGATATCAAATCTTGCGAAAATAACTGTATTTCCTGCCGCTGTGGAGCGTTTAGATAAAGGTGCATCTATTGATGAAGCATTATTATATACGTCTGCTCCGAGTGATGCATTTATCAGCATGCTGCAAGAGGCTCAGAAAAAATTAAAACAAGCAATAGAAACGATTGGGCAACTTAGTGAAGAACCAAGTGATGCTATGATGTTGTTGCAAGAAATTGATAAAGCCGTAAAGACAATATCTGGTGCATTAAAAGAAAACTTTGGAGATAAAGATGATATGAATCGCGATATATTGAATCATATCAAGGATGATCCAAAACAGCTTGAAGAACTAAAAAAACTCCTTGGACTTGAAAAATAAGGGAATATTCATGATAGAGATAACATCAAATATGCCTCAGTGGTCGAAGAATGAACTCAATCGTTGGGCTGATTTTGTCGAGCTTTATTGTCTATATACAGACGATCATGTTACAGTCGATGATATGCTGGATATGTTTTCTGATCATGAGGGAGAGCCATCGGGACGAGGAACAGCGGAGCATTCATCTCGATATGATGTGATCGTAGCTCATATTGAGGATTACTTTAAATTGATAAAATATCGGTTTGATACATATAGAGAATATTATCCGTTTGAATTAGAGGGACGCGGGTGTATTTTTTTACACGAAAGCCTCACAGAAAAACATTTACATTATATATTTTTGTTGCTTTGCTCTAGTATCTATTTTATGGAAAAGCAATCAATGTCTAGTATTACATGTGACTTTGAAGAATATTGTCGCCCTTTAATGAAAACATTGATGCCTCCACATGCTAAGACAGAGCTTTTTGGAACGGCAAGGTATAAAAGTATATTTCGGGGAGGTTTGCGAGGACGAGTTAATCAATTAGCGAAGTTGTTAGGGGCACAGACAACAAAGAAATTTGACCAGGATGAAAAATATGATCATATTTCTGGTGGCGATGGTGGTCTGGATGTTGTGTCTTTTATACCATTGGATGAAGCTTCCCATATCCCATGTGCATTTGGACAATGTACGTGCAGTTATGATTCATGGAAAAATAAGCAGGTTACGATCTCGCGTGATAATTGGTGTGCACGTATTGATCCCCTACCCCCTTTTATACAGTACATGTATGTTCCGTTCTTTTGCCGTCATGCATCTGGTCAATTTGAAAATCCATCGGATATCCGTACGTGTCTAATTGATCGAGGACGCATTCTAAAACTACTTGAGATAAATGGGCTCTCTTGTGGACGAGAAATTAATATTAGAACTTCAATTGTGGGAAACCTAGAAAAAATTTCTGGCCATATATAAGGAGGTCTGATATAATAATGACGGTGATAGTATGAGAATGCTTTCGACAGTGTCTTTATTTTCGGGGTGTGGAGGCTTTGACTATGGTGCGAGCAAAGCTGGGTTAGATATTATTTGGGCCAATGACAAGGACCCATATACATATGCTGCCTATAAATCTATTCTTCCCCATGTTGACCTTCATATTCAAGATGTTAGAGAAATTGATCGTTTTCCTGAGGCAGAAGTTTTGATCGGCTGTTATCCTTGTACTGGATTCAGTATAGGAGCCCGTAGAGGTCAAAAAAATGGTGAAAAAAAAGACTTAATGAAAGTCGAAGGAAATTTTCTTTATAAAGAATACCTTCGTGCATTGAAACAGGTAAAACCAAAGTATTTTTTTGTTGAGAATGTACTTGGGATGGCAAGTGCTATGAATGGATGGTTTTTCCAACAACAGCTTGAGGGGTTTCGAGTTTGTGGATATACACCGATGCCTACACTTTTAAAGGCTATTGAATATGGCTTACCACAAGATCGAAAGCGGGTATTTATTGTCGGAATTAGAAATGATATAGTTCGTGAATTTTCTTATGAGTTCCCTGAGCCCACACATGGTCCGGGCCTTTTACCGTATAAAACTTTGTCAGATGCTATTGCGGATATGCCACGTGATCCTAAAGGAGAGTACGTTACGACTCCTTTTCACGGTCACTATCTTACCCGTAATAGAAAACAAAGCTGGAATAAACCGAGCTATACTATTGTTGCTCACGCGGATCATGTACCGTTACATCCGGATGGAGAAGCAATGAATAGGGTAGGGATTGATCAATGGGAGCTATGTGGAAGTTTTAACAGGCGACTATCATGGCGTGAATGTGCCGTTTTGCAGGGCCTTCCAGATAATATTGAACCAGAGGGGCGATTAAAAGATAAGTATCGAGTTGTTGGCAATGCTGTTCCACCAGTATTTGCTGAGACGATCTTGCAACCTATTATGAAATTTGAGGGGATATCGCCGTAACATTCTTTAGATAAATCCACCATATGCTATATTGATCGATATAAGTGGCAAGAATTACGCTTGTTGTGTGGATTTAATCTATGCGCTCGTGATTGTAAAATATACATAGCTGATATCTTTTATTCTGACACTTGATAAATCCTTTGATTTATTTCTTTGTGCGTCTATAATATTCACCAATTTGACAATGTGTTCTTCTTTGCTTTTTTCTTAAGGTCGGTCTAAATTATGATGGTCGCTTAGTAAGATATGATCGGGCCATATATGGAACTAAATGCGGGCTGAAGCACGAAGCTTATTTCGTACTTCAGTCCGCGTTCGTATCGGTCTTATCTGTCTGCTATTTTGGTTTTATTACAACCGCTTTCTCCTCTGCTTTGTCCGCGTCGCTCAGAAATGGCGGCTTTGCGATGATGTGGACAGGAAGTTTGTACTTGGTACCGCTCCCATGTGTCTGAAGTACGGGGGCGCCTTCTTTCTACGTCTGCCATGTTGCAGCCGATCTGGTAATAGGGTAATCTTATTTGTTGGTTGTGCGAGGCGAAGCCCTACGTTGGCGTCCGACACTCCAAGGGCCACGGCTGCGAGGAAAAGGGGAGCAGCGCATGTTGTGCGGATGGGGAAGAAGAGGTTTATCGGAAAATTCCTTTCTGCCTACATCATTTATGCTTTCCTGCAGATGCCGTCTGTGCACCGTGCAGACAACTATCGAAGTACCGCGCAAGATTCTTTTCCATGACGGCGGGATCTGTTTCGTTTGATGAGGAGCCGGGATTATCGGCGAGCGTTGCAGCCCAGTCGTTCGGTCCCTTCAGCGTGAAGAACGCGGCGTAGCCCTCGGCATAGGCGAAGAGTGCGTCCGTGTCCCGCCCCGCGCCCGGCCGCGGGAGCTCGGGCCTGCGGACGACGGCATGCGCGGAAAAGGTGAAATCATTCGCCGTATCGCGCAGCGTGTAGATGCGCCGCTCAAACGGCTTTTCCTTCTCGACCTGCGTCTCCACGAGAACGAGGCGCGGCCTGCAGGAGGAAAACGTCTCCTCCGTCATCGCGATCACATCGTCCGGCGTGTACGGATCGCTGCCCTCTGTCGCCAGCGTCGACGCGCAGCCGCAGAGGAGGGCACCGCAGAGGAGGGCGAGGGCGGCCCAGATCCGCAGCGATTTCCTTTGCTTTCGCATCGCGGTCTCCTTTCCGAGCATCCCTGATTTAAAAAAGAGCCGTCATCTCTGACGGCTCGTGCACTCTCATATGGAGCGGGCAATGGGAATCGAACCCACCTCTAAAGCTTGGGAAGCTTTCATTCTACCGATGAACTATGCCCGCAATCTTGAGTATAATAGCAGATTCGGCGCGGTTTGTCAAACACGCGGAGGGGCTCACTCCTCCGGGAGGAGCATGGCAAGATCGGGCATGAGCTTCGTGATGTCGCGGATGAAAACGCGCAGGACGCTCGTCATGACATCGGGATCGAATGCCTCGGGGTTGTGCGGGACGACGACGTCGGCGAGGATGGTCGTGTCGGAGGTGAGGTAGAACTTGATGAGGCGGCTATCCTGGTTCTGCCGCATGAGCCAGCCGGTGAGGAGCATGGCATTCGTATCGTCGACAGCATTCTGCGCGAGGCGGATGCGGATGGTGGCGTAGGCGGTTGCGTCAATGAGGACGACGATGGGCAGACGGCGCCCCTCGATCTCAACCTCGCTCTCAAAGATCGCCGTATCGCGGTCGTCGCCTGCCTCGCGGACCTGAAAGCCCGAGATGTTTTCCTTCTTGAGATACTCCTCGAATGTCTTGGCCGCTTCGATCACGACCAATCACCTCCTCGTCTTTGCACGCATCGTTCTAATAATGTTTTATTATAGCATAGCGGAGTGAAAAGGGGAAGAAAAAAGAAGCTGTCGCGTTGGGGGCGGCAGCTCCGTGGGGAATGATGTTATTTAGAACCGGTAATTGCTCCGAAACCAGAGGGTGCGTCCTGGCTCGGAGATATGACCGCCGGCGGGGATGCCGAGACCGACGATGGCGGCCTCGCTGTAATTGACGAACTCGGCATAGGTCTTGTTGAACAGGTTGTCGACGCCGAGGGAGAACGTCAGATTCTCATCGGGACGGTAGGCAATGCTGAGTCCAAGCGTGCCGAATCCGCCCGTGGGACCGTAGTCCGTGCCCGTGACGCTGCCGTAGCCTCTATGATAGCGGTTCTGATGGCTGACGAGGCGCCAGACGGCGTTTGCCTCGACTTTTTTGTGGCTGTATTTCGCCGTGAGGTTTGCCTCGAGCGGTGCGATCTGCGGGAGAGGCGCATTGTTTGTGCGGTCCTCGCCGCGCGTGTAGGCGAGCGAGGCGCCAAGCGTCCAGCGCGGCGAGAGTTTGCGCGTGATCTCCGCCTCGAACCCGTAGAGGCGCGCATTTACATTTCCGTAGGGCGTGCGCGCGTTCATGCCCATCCCGATCTGCGGCAGGCGCAGGATGTAGTCGTGGATGTGCGCGTAATAGAGCGAGAGGTTTGCGCTCGTCTTCTTGCCCTTGTAGACCCATCCGAGGTCGAGCTGTGTGTTCTTCTCACGGCGCGGACGGTGGGCGGCGGGGTCGGCGTGCATGCCGAGCCGGCGATTGCTGTAAGCGAGCCAGGTATGATAGGCCTCCCAGTAGTCCGCGGGACGCTCCGCATGCCCGACGCCGACGTAGAACGTGAGCGGCTGCTTCTTTGCCGTGCGTTCCCAGCGAACGAAGCCGCTGACGGCACGGTCGCTCGTACTGCCGGGGACGAGATCGCGCGTGAGCATCCCCATCGGATTCCGGAAGCGCGCGTTATGATAGTCCGTATCAATCTTGTCGTAGCGCAGACCCGTGAGGAGACGGCTGCGTGCGGCGAGATCACGGTTGTACTCGAGGAATATGCCGAAATTCTTGATGTCCATGTCGTTGCTGAACGATCCCTTGAGCATCCGATGTGCCTCGGCGAAGAAATGCGCGTCATGCCGCATCTCGATGCCGACGGCACCGGTGCTCTTTGGCGAGAAACGCAGATCAAGGGCAGCGCGCGCACCGTACTGCACGCGTTTCACATCTGTGCCCATCGCCATCCCTCCTGCGGGGCGCAGGGTGTAGTTGTCCATGATGTGATCAATCGTGTTGTGGTTGAGCTGAACCGTGAGCTTCTCGACCACAGGCGAGAGGTGTGCGTGCTCGAATTTCACACCGTAGCTGTCGCGGTCGAACTGCGGGCCGTCCATCATGCCGTGTGCGTATTTTGCCCGGCCGCGGCTGCGGTCGTAGGAGACCTCGAAGAGGGTATCGGGATCGGGCGTCAGACCGACGATGCCCGTCAGGCTGTGGCGGCCGTAGCCCGAGTGGATGCGGTGCCCGCCGCCATCCTTGTAGTCCTGCGCATAATTGCGCGTCTGGATGAGGCGCAGGTAGCCCTCTTTGCCGCCCGCCGTGATGTCGATGAGATCATCGAACCGGTGACTGCTTGCGCCGAGCACGGAGATATTTCCGCGCACGCCGGGGGCTTCAAAACGCTCTGTTGTGCGCTCAAAGACGACATTGCCCGCAACGCTTGCACCGTAGCGGACGCTCTGCGGTCCCTTGTTCACGATGATGCGGCTGAACGTCTCGGGGAAGGCATAGGTGGCTGTGGGATCCATGCGGTTCGGGCAGCCGCCTGCCATCCCGCCGCCGTTCATATCCATCACCATGCGTGACCCGCCCATGCCGCGCATCATCGGGTCGCCGCCGAGGCCGCCCTTGCGCACGACGGAGAAACCGGGGATCGTCTTCAGGTAGCCCGCGCCGTCGGCCGCAGGGATGGGCTGGCGCGGTCTGCGCGGATCAGTTGCGAGCGTGAGCGGCGTGCGCGTGCGGTAGCCGGTGACGATGACCTCGCCGAGCATAAATTCGTAGGGCGTATCCTCTGCGGCGACAGGGCTCGCCGCGGCGGGCATATCCATCGTCGTGCCGCCCGTATCGGTCTGCATCGTCTCCGCCGCGTAGGCGTGTGCGCTGAGGGATACAGTGCCGAGTGCTATGCTGAGGAGCGTGAGGCGGCGGCTGAGTTGTCGGGTCATTCAGTGTACCTCCTGTAAAGTGCAAAAATGAGACTCATTATCTTAAAGATAACGAAATGATAACATAATTCAGATAAAGAAAGCAAATAGAAAACTTTAATGAAAGAGCAATATATGAGAATAAAACAGGGGAAGATTCAGCACTATGCACTTGCCATATCTGTGCGCACAAAAAAGCCCCACAAGGTGTGCTTGCGAGGCTGTGCCGGGGGTGGTGTCGGCGTGGTAGTCTCAGTGATGGAACAGGCGGATGTGGGTCATCGCCATTGCGATGCCGTATTTGTCGCAGGTCTCGATGACGTTGTCGTCGCGGATGGAGCCGCCGCTCTGCGCGATGTAGGAGACGCCGCTCTGATGCGCGCGCTCGACGTTGTCGCCGAACGGGAAGAAGGCGTCTGAGCCGAGGGCGACCCCTTTGATCGTGCGCAGATAGGCGCGTTTTTCCGCGCGCGTAAAGGGGGCGGGCTGCTCTGTGAAGAGGCGCTGCCAGTCCGCCGCGAGCAGAGCATAGTCGTCCTCGTCGCCCGCCGTGTAGATGTCGATGGCGTTGTCGCGGTCGGGACGGCGGATGTCGTCACGGAACGGGAGCGCGCACACCTGCGGGCTCTGGCGCAGGTGCCAGATGTCCGCCTTGTTCCCCGCGAGACGTGTGCAGTGGACGCGCGACTGCTGTCCCGCGCCGACGCCGATCGCCTGTCCGTCGACGGCGTAGCAGACGGAGTTGGACTGGGTGTATTTCAGCGTGATGAGGGCGAGCAGGAGGTCGCGGCGGGCCTCGGCGGGGATGTCCTTGTTCGCCGTCGGACGCTCGGCGAGGCAGTCCTCTGTGATCTGCACGTTGTTGCGCTGCTGCTCGAATGTAACGCCGTACACGTCCTTGCGCTCGAGGGCGGGCGGCGTGTAGCTCTCGTCCATCTGGAGGATGAGGTAGCTGCCCTTGCGCTTGCTCTTTAGAATCTCAAGAGCCTTTTCCGTATAGCCCGGCGCGATGATGCCGTCGGAGACCTCGCCGCGCAGGAACTCTGCAAGACTCTCATCGCACACATCGGAGACGGCGGCAAAGTCGCCGTAGGAGCTCATGCGGTCGGCACCGCGCGCACGGACATAGCCGCAGGCGACGGGCGAGAGGCCGCGCCCCTCCGCCGCACAGGCACGGGCAAGCGTCTCGGAGAGCGGCAGGCCGAGTGCGGCGCCTGCGGGGCTGACGTGTTTGAAGGAGGCCGCGGCGGGCAGCCCTGACATCTCCCTCAGCTCGCGGACGAGCTGCCAGCTGTTCAGCGCATCGAGCAGGTTGATATAGCCGGGGCGTCCGTTGAGGACGGTGAAGGGGAGTCCTCCGTCCGCATAGACGCGCGCGGGCGTCTGGTTCGGGTTGCAGCCGTATTTCAGTGCGATTTCGTTCATCGTGAGCGCTCCTTTTCTCTCGCATCGGTTGTTCTGTGTTTATTATAGCGGCGGGGGGGGGGATCTGCGGGCAGTGCGGTTCCTACGCCGATTTTTCGACACGGCGGCTGCATTCATACAGATGCTCGGGGGCGATGTCCACATCGTCGCTCCAGACGACGGTACCGTATTCCGCACGCGCACGCAGGAAAAAAGCAGGATTTTTGAGCATGGCATAGAGTTCCTTTTCGAGCAGAGGGCGCGCGTCGTAGAGACGCCGACTGCCGTCTGCAAAGGTAATCAGCAGGGTATAGTCACGCTGTGGCTTGACATCCTCGACGAGCCAGACAGGACGTTTCATAACAGAGGCCTCCTTTCCTCAGCGCAGTGGGGCGATCTTATAGAGCGGCTGCTCGTTTATGGCGAGCTCCCAGTTTGCGAGCAGCTCGTCATGGTGCAGCTCTGCCCATGCGGCGATCAGCTTTTGCTGTTTTCGCGGCATATCCCCATCTGTGAGGTCGCCGTTCATATCAAACACCGCATGGCAGCCCTGATACGAGGCGTGGAAATGCGGCGGATTGTGTTCGCCGTTGTTATACATGCGAATGATGATCCCGAAGAACATGGAAATCGTTGGCATAGACGTTGCCTCCTTCGATCCGGTTGTTGATTCTATTATACAATGTATGAACAGCCAGGACAAGAAAGAGGCATAAAAAAGCAAGGATAGGCCTCCGTGTTTGGCAAAGTCTAGAGGCAAACTGTCCCGCTACGCTCCATGTCCACGGTGACGGCCGCCGTATCGAATGCGATCTCGTAGAGGAGCAGTTCACTGCCGACGGCATCAATGGTCTCTCCGTAGCCCGGGATCTTTGCGGCAAAGGCATCTGCGTACTCGAAGATGCTGCGCTCACTCCGCACAGCGCGGCCGACGGCGCGGACGTGCGCCGTGCTCCCGTCATGCGGGATGGTCGTAAAGGAGACGGTGTTGTTTGCAGCCATCTCGCTGACCTTTGCCTTGTCGGCAAAGGTCGCAAAATAGACGCGCCGCTCCTCCGGCACATAGATAAAGTTCACGATGCGCACATGGGGTGTATTGCCCGCGGAGGTCGCGAGAGCAATCTCCCTCTGCGTGCGCATCAAGCGAAGAAATTCATCCGTCATGTTCATTGTCATTCTCCTTTTCTTTGCGGAATACTTGGAGTATAGTATAAAAAGGTGTCAACTTGCGGTACCTTTTATGGAGATGATGACAATGCATAAATCCGAGCGGCTGAATGACATGATGCGTTATCTCGCGGGGAAAAACCACTTTAACCTGCGCGATCTGATGGAGAAATACGGCATTTCCCGCAGCTCTGCCCTGCGCGATGTCCGCGCGCTTGAGGAGCTGGGGATGCCGATCTTTTCGCGCCCCGGACGCGGCGGCTCATACGGCATTCTGCCGAACCGGCTGCTTGCGCCGGTTGTTTTCACGGCAGACGAGATGTATGCACTCTACGTTGCGATGCGCACGCTGGACGCCTATCAGACAACGCCGTTCCATCTGGATATTGCGCGCCTGCGGGAGAAGTTCGAGGGCTGTCTCGCGCCTGTGCACATCGAGCGTCTGCACCGCATGGCGGAGATCCTGCGCCTGGATGCGGTGCGGCACCCGAACGAGAGCGCCTGCCTCAAGGATCTCCTGCGGTTTGCCATGGAGGAGCGGCCCTGCACGATTGCATATTGCAAGGGAACGCTGCGCACCTATACGCTGCAGTTCTTCCGGATCAGCGCGGCATACGGGCAATGGTACGGGACTGCGTACAATTTTGAGACGGGGCGGGTGCAGGTCTTTCGCTGCGATCGGATTGTCTCGGTGCGCCCGTCTGCGGAGGAGGGCAGAGCCCTGCCCGCGTTTGCACGCTCCGCCGAGGAACTCTATCGCTCTGCGGATGCGGTCTCCTTTGCCGTGCGGGTCACGGAGCGCGGCCGTGATCTCTTTCATAAAGAACACTACCCGTCCATGCACCTTACAGAGCAGGACGGGCAGTGCTGTATTTGCGGGTTTTACAACCCAGGCGAGGAGATGTTCATTGCGGACTATTTTATCCGCTGTGGGGATGCGGTGCTGGAGATTCGGCCTCAGGTGCTGCGGGACGTGATCCGCGTGCGGCTGCGCGCGTTGACGGCGCATTATGAAAGGGTGGGGGCAGACATGCCTCAATCGGAGATTTTCTGATTGCGCGCCGAGTTTCCTGCGTACGGAAGCTGCGGGGCGGTGAGGCGGAAGGCCAGCGTCTCGCGGTCGACGATGCCGAGGACGGCGTCGCTGTCGTAGAGGGCGAGCAGGAATTCTGCCATCTGGGCACTCGTGTGGTAGGTGCCGAATGCCTTGTCATAGTTGTAGGCAGGGTTGTCGTTGGCGACGGCGCCGAACTCGGTCTGCGTTGCGGCGGGGGCTAGGAGCTTTGCACGGAGTTTCGCCCCGCGCGCGGCGAGTTCCTGTGCGAGCCCTTCGGTAAAGGCGCTGACGTAGAATTTCGTCGCGCAGTAGGTGACGACGGACGGGACGATCAGGTAGCCGCCGACGGAGGAGATGTTGATCAGCTGCGTGCCGTCCGTGTCGGCGAAGTCGCGGACGAAGAGCGAGGAGAACATGGTCAGTGCCTCGATGTTCAGGTGAATCATCTGCCGGATCCTGCCGAGGTCCTGCGCGCCGATCGCGCCGTAGCTGCCGAAGCCCGCATTGTTGATCCATGTCCGGAGGGGCAGGCCCTTCATCTCGTGATAGACCTGCATGACGTTGTCGGGGTCCGACAGGTCGGCCGTTTTGATGATGATGTCGAGTGTCGGATGCGCCGCGAGGAGTTCCTCCCTCAGCGCATTCAGCCGCGCGGTGCGGCGCGCGATGAGGACGAGATTGTGCCCGCGCGCGGCGAACGCCCGCGCTGCGGCGGCGCCGATGCCTGCGCTCGCGCCGGTGATGACGGTGTAGTTTGCTGTGTCCTGGCTCATATGGGGACCTCCTGATCGTGTCCAAATATTTGATATGCTAAGCGCAGTATATCACATTCCGCCAGCTGGGACGGTCTTTTTTATGCGCGGAGAATCCACTGCGTGATTGTGAAAATACGGTGCTTTTTTGTCTGCGAAAGAGTATAATGAATACATGAGAAAGAAAGGGGGGTCTTTGCATGGTGCCGCGGTTAGGGCATATCGCGTTCTTGAATGTGCTGCCGCTGACGTATGCGCTCGCGCACGGGGCGGCGGAGGGGCTGGATATCCTGCGCGCCTCGCCGGCGCAGCTGAACGGGCGTCTGGAGGCAAAGGGGCTTGATGTGTCGGGCGTGTCGTCGATCACGTACGCGCGGCATGCGGATGACCTGCTCATCCTGCCCAATGTGTGCATCGCCTCGGACGGCGATGTGCGGAGCGTGCTGCTCGTCTCGCGCGTGCCTGCGGAGGAGATCGGCACGCAGCGCGTCCTGCTCTCGGATCAGTCGGCATCGTCCCATGCACTGCTGAAGATCATCCTGCGCCGCAGCTACGGGGCGGCACCCGCCTACGAGACGCGTGCGCTCACGCCGGAGGATCCGGTGCCGGACGGGGCGGCGGCGTCGCTCTTCATCGGAGACGATGCGCTGGAGCTCTATCATCACCCGCCGAACGGCATCCGTATCTACGATCTCGCGTACGAGTGGAAGCGCCTGACGGGCGCACGCATGGTGTTCGGGATCTGGGCGGCGGCGCGTTCGTTCGCGGCGGCGTATCCGGCGGAGCTCGCCATGGTGCATGGGCGGATTGCCGAGGCGTTCCGCCGCTGGGACGAGGCAAAGGATGCGGCGATCGCTGCAGTGCTCGCGGACGGGCGCTTTACGCGCGCGCAGCTGACGGCGTATCTCGGCAGTGCGGTTGTGTGGCATCTGGACGCGGAGACGCTCGCGGGTCTGCGCCTCTTTTACCGGTATGCGGCGGAGGACGGGCTGATCGCCCGCGCGCCCGCGATCGAGCTGGCGGCAGTTTGACGCGGATTCCGCTTTATAGTAAAATATTCCCATAAAGCAGCGACGAAACGAAGGGAGCGCGATCATAATGCAGATGTGGAAAATCCTTTTAGCGGCACGCGGTATTCTCTGGGCGGCACGTAAACTGAGGAAGCGGCAGCATTTCCGCCGCTGCCTCACGGCGGGGATTGCGCTCGCGGCGGCTGCTCCCCTCGCTGTCCATGCGCCCGCGGAGGCGGCACAGATCCTTGTGAAGGAGGGGATGCGCGGCGGCGCGGTGCGTCATGTGCAGGAGCTCCTCATCCAGGCCGGTTATCTGGACGGCGGGGCGGACGGCATTGCGGGGCCTCTGACGCGTGCGGCGATCGAGCGATGCCAGCAGGATCACATGCTCGTTGTGGACGGCATCTGCGGCGAGGCGACCTATCGGGTGCTCTCGGGCGGCGCAGAGTACGATCCTGTCGCGCTCGGCATCACGGATGACCGCGGGGCGCAGGTGAGCCGCGGAAGCGGACGGTCGATCTACGTGTCGGCGACGGCGTACAGCGCATACGACCCGGGCAACAGCAACCGCACGGCAACGGGGACGCTCGTGCGTCATGGGGTGATCGCCGTTGATCCCTCAGTCATCCCGCTCGGCACGCGGGTCTTTATTCCCGGGTACGGCGAGGCCGTGGCAGAGGATGTCGGCTATGCAATCAAAGGCTATCGTATCGACGTTGCGTTTGATTCGCATGCAGAAGCATTGATGTTCGGACGGCAAGATCTCGAAATTTTTATCATGGAGTAGTGCAAAGCAGTTATGAATCTCTCTACGGAGCGGGCGAATGAATGGATTCGCCATGCGGCGGCGGCGGGCGTGTATTTCCTGACACTCGTCGCGTGTTATATCAATATGGGGCAGGACATGGGCGCGGAGTATTTTCTCCCCGCGTTTGTCCCGTTCCTCGCTGTCCTCATGCTCGTGCAGTACGGCACGGGCGTTTCTCTCTTCTCGCGCGGCATGATCGGGGCGATGGTTCCCGGCGTGCTCTGGTGCGTGACGTTCCCGCTCCTCTATGCTTGGACGTATCAGCAGCCGTGGTACAGTTCTCTGATCTACTATGACTTCCTCATCGGGACGGCCAATATGCTCGTGCTCGCCGCGCTCGGCGGCGTCCTCTTTCATCTCGGACACCGGCGGCTGACAGCGGCGCTGCTCGCCGTGCTCGGCTTCCTCATGGCCCTCATCCCGCTGACGCAGATCGCCTACTATATGACGGTCTGGCATGCCCTGAGTCCGGCCTCGCTGATGGCGCTCTATCTGACGAACTGGCACGAGGCGGGGGACTACATCGAGTCGACTGTGGGCATCGGGCCCGCAGCGGCGATTGTGCTCGGCCTTCTCGTGCTCGTTTATCTCTCGTACCGCAGCTATCTCGTGCTCAGCCGGCGCATCTATCCGAGCGCCGAGGGATCGCGCATGGGCGCGCTTCTTGTCGTCATGCTCATCGCGGCGGCCGTGCACATTGCGCTCATTCCGGAGTGCTCGATCGCGGCGATTTACAAAGACGTGACAACGTATGTTGAAGAAACGCAGTCGTACAGTCTGAATCAGGGCGAGAGATATGCATCACTCATCATCGACATGGAGAATACGCTCGCTGCACGCGCGCCGGGCACGGTGATCTTCGTCATCGGCGAGTCTGCTTCGCGCGACTACATGCACTACTATACGCCGGGCTTCCCGTATGAGAATACGCCGTGGCTCGAGAGCATGGCGGAGCGCGACGGCTTCCTCATCTATCAGAACACCTACTCCGCATGGACGCAGACGGTTCCCGTCCTCGAGCGTGCGCTGACGGAGAAGAGCCAGTACAACGACAAGGAGTTCTTCGAATCGGCGTCGCTGATCGACGTGGCGAAGAAGATCGGTTATCATACGTACTGGTTCAGCAACCAGGGGCGCTACGGGCAGTTCGACAGCGCGATTACGATGGTCGCAAAGACGGCGGACACGGCGGAGTGGACGGACGATTCCTATACCTTTACGACGAAGTTTGATGAGAGTCTGCTCCCGTACCTCACACGGATCGACCCGCATGCCAACAACTTCATCGTGCTGCATCTGATGGGCAGCCATATCTACTACAACAACCGCTATCCGGACGAATGGGCGAAGTTCGCCTCGGCCGACGGCGACTCGGTGATGACGAGCGCGCCGTCGTACGCGAACAGCATTCTCTACACGGATCACATTCTCGCGGAGATCTTTCATTATGCGGAGAAAAATCTGAACCTCCGCGCGATGGTCTATTTCTCCGATCACGGCGAGAATCTGAAGATCTCGCACAACCCCGATGTGTTCCGCTTCGACATGGTGCGCATCCCGTTTTTCATCTATCTCTCGCCGGAGTACCGCGCCGCGTTCCCGCGCCGGACGGAGACGCTCGCCGCGCGCCGGGAGGCGTATTTCACGAACGATATGATGTACGATACGGTCTGTGGCCTTCTCGGAGCGCCGTCGAACCGCTATGATCCGCGGCAGGATTTCTCCAGTCCCTCGTACGGCTTTACGCGCGAGACGCTGACGACGATGCTCGGCACACACGCGCTCACCGAGGATGTCGAGCCGCCCGTGTACGCGGCGGGCGTGCCTGCGGAATCCGATGCGCAGACCAAATAGAGAGCTCCTTATCGGCCAACTTCATATGCTTCGAAGGAGGATCGGTCATGCATTTCTACTGCGAGCGATGCAAAAAGGAATACCCCGTCGCGACGCACGCCTATGCGTGTGAATGCGGCGGGCTTTTTCGCCTGTATCAGACTGCGATGGACGCGGAGGACTGCCATGAGGCAGTGACCCTCGGCGAGACGGAGACGCCGCTCCTGCCGCTCAAGGTGGACGGGCATCAATTCTTTTTCAAAATGGAGGACCGTCAGCCGACGGGCTCGTTCAAGGACCGCGGGGCGAAGCGCCTCATCGGCGAACTCGCGCATCTCGGCATTGATCACGTCGCCGTTGACTCTGCGGGCAACGCGGGCGCGGCGGTTGCGGCCTATGCGGCGGCGGCGGGAATCGCGTGCAGGGTCTATGTGCCCGACGATATCTCCGCCGAGCGCGCCAAGCAGATCGCGGCGTACGGCGCTGCGGTCATTCGCGTGCCGAACGGGCGTATGAACGCCGGCAGCACGGCGCGCGCGGAACTCGGCAGCGACTACTACGCCTCGCATATCTACAACCCGCTCTTTGCCGACGGCATCAAGAGCATGGCGCACGAGATCTATCGCCAGCTCGGCGATGCGGTGCCCGACTACATCTTCGTCCCCATTGGCAACGGATCGCTGCTGCTCGGGCTCTATCAGGGCTTTGTCGAGATCGGTCGGCTGCCGCATCTCGTCGGCGTGCAGAGCACGAAATGTGCGCCTGTCGTCGAGGCCTTCCACGGTCTGCCCGAGACCCCGCGCAAAAGTACAATCGCCGAGACCATCCGCGTGGGCGCGCCGCCGCGTATGGACGATATTTTGACAGCGCTGCGCCGCAGCGGCGGCGATGCCGTTGCCGTTGAGGACAGCGAGATTCTAAAGGCGGCAAAGACGCTCAACCACCGCGGCATCTATGCGGAGCTCACCGCGGCGGCAGGGCTTGCCGGAGCGCGTGCCTTCTTTGCGGACGGCATGCCCGACAACTACCGTGTCGTCATCCCCGTGCCCGGCAGCGGGCTGAAGCGGTAGCGCCATGCTGCACGCGATCATCGACATCGGCTCGAATACCATCCGCATGGCAGTCTACCAGATCGAGGGCCGACAGTTCACACTGCTCATGAAGCGCAAGCACACCGTCGGCCTCGCGGGCTATCTCGAGAATGGCCGTCTCGTGCGCGCGGGGCTCGAAAAGACGGTGAAGATTCTGCATGGATTCATGGACTTCATCAATACGTTCCGCATCCCGCACGTCCATGCCTTTGCGACGGCGGCCCTGCGCAGTGCAGTCAACAGCCGCGCGGCCGTGGGGGAGATCGCGCGGCGTTCGGGGGTGCAGGTCCGCATCATCTCCGGCGATGAGGAGGCGATGTACGACTTCATCGGCGCGACGCAGAACATCACGCATGCAGACGGCATCATGATCGACATCGGCGGCGGCAGTACCGAGATTGTCTCTTTTGCGGGGCGTGCGATGCAGGGCAGGTGGAGCCTGCCGCTCGGCTCGCTCGCCATGAGCAAGGCACACGTGGCTGCGCTCCTGCCGACCCGGGAGGAATGCCGGACGATCGCCGCAGCGGTGCGGAGCGTGCTCGATGAGGCGCCCGCTGTGCGGGACCTGCGTGCGCGCCACATGGTCGGCATGGGCGGCGTCCTCAGCAGTGCGAGCCGTGTGCATGCGCTGCTCCATCCGGAGGAGACGCCGCGTCTCCTGCCCGCAGATGCACTGCCGCAGATGATTGCCATGTTCGGCAGCGGCAGACCGCTCACGGAGGCGGATACCGCCGTGCTCCTGCGCGCCGCGCCCGACCGCCTCCACAACATCGTCCCCGGCATGATCATCGCCAGCGTTCTTGCCGAGACCTTTGCTGCTGCCGACATCCGGTACAGCGACTCCGGCGTGCGCGAGGGGTATATCTGGAAAGAGATCATCGGGGCGGAGCAGAGATGAACAGCCTGATTTGTAAAGATGGCATAATGATAAAGGAAAGACGGCGTATGTTATGAAACGCATCAAAAACGCCCGCTCATGAAGGTATGAACCTTCGTGGGCGGGCGTTTTCGTATATCAGTCAATTTTTATCTGTGCAAGCATGCGCAGCTGGTCGCGTCGGGCATAGATGACATTCAGGATGTAGACCCGCATAGTAAACTCTTCGACGCGGTAGTATATGACGAAGTTCTTCACAATGATTTTCCGGATTCCGCGCGAGTGCCAAGGCTCATCGTCGATGCATTTGCTGCGTTTCGGCAGTGTAGAGAGGTTTTTCATCTCCATATAGAGCATATCAAGATAAGCTCGCGCGGTATCAGGGGCAAGCAGAGCATCGGCAATATAGCTGCGCAGCCCGCTGAGATCATCCGCAGCATCGGGCGTTATGACGATTTCATACAAATCCATTCGAACCGAGACCTCGTCTGAGCTCATCAAACACGTCATCAAGGGGCCTGCCTTCATCAGCAAGGCTTTGGTTGCAGCTGTGCTCGAGCTTTGCATTCAGCTCCGCAGCAGTCAAGGTGTCCAGTGTTTTTGGTTCCTTTACAGAGCCGACATCATTCAGATGCATCCGAAATGGGATACCGCGCTCCCGTACGAGGCGGGAGGTACACATCCGCAGATAGCTTGGCAGATCAATGCCGAGCGCCGTGCAGATATCCGCGGCTTCTGCGCGCTCCGATTCATCTATGTGAAATTGTACCAAGGTGTCCATAGAACTCACCTCCTGTTTGTTTCTAGTATATCATCAAGTAAAAACACATGCAATCATACAGAAGCCCCTCCGATATTCGATCGGAGGGGCGCTGTGTGTTATAGGAGGATCAGCCCTCGGTGTCGCCCATCCACTCCTCGGAGAAGACGGGAGCGTCCTTGACAAGGGCGACGATCTCCTGCCGCGTTGCCTCGATTTCCTCGGGCGAGAGGACGGAGGTGAGCGGTTTTGCCAGGAGAGTGCCGATATATGCCATGTCCTCCTCATGCATACCGCGTGTGGTCGGGTTGGTGGTGGAGAGCCGCAGTGCCTGGAGGAAAAGGCCGGAGCTCATCGTGGGGATGTTCTCGCGCATCGCGCGTATGTCGATCTGAGCGATGGCCTTGGATGCCTCCGTGAGATCGATGCCGGCCGCGGCAGAGGCGAGGACGAGATGTGTGTCCGTCCCGCCGCAGAGAACAGAGGCACCGTGATCGGCAAGGGAGCGTGCGAGCACCTCGGCATTCTTTACCACCTGCTCCGCATAGCTGCGGAATCCGTCTGTGCCCGCCTCGCGCAGGACAACGCCGAGCGCGGCGAGGTGGTTCATGTGGAGTGCCTCATGCCCTGTATTGATGACCGCTGCATCCAGGCAGTCGGCAATCTCTTCTTTGCAGAGGACGACGGCGCCGTCGGGCCCGCGGAGCGATCCGTTCGTGGAGAATGTCACGACATCCGCGAGCATCACGGGCGAGGGGATGACCCCTGCGGCGACGAGGCTGACGGATTGGCTGATGTCGACCCAGAGGTAGGCGTCGATGCCCTTGGCGATATCGTAGAGGATACGGTAGTCAATCGTCCGCGGGTAGCTGACAGGAGAGTAGATGATGAGCTTCGGCTTGACGCGCTCGGCCTGCTCGCGCACCGCGCCCCAGTCGACCTGCTGCGTTGCCGGGTCGATGCCGCAGTTTTCGAAGGTATAGGAGAGCCCTACGGCATGGTCCTGCTTGCGCAGGTTGAACGACAGGACCGTATCGCCGGGGTTGAGGAGCGCTTGGAACACGACGCGCGAGGCGGAGGCGATGCTCCCGAGACGGACGATGGCATGGTCGCTGTGAAAGAGTTCTTTTGCGCGTGCGCAGACAATGGAGGCGAGACGCAGACCGAGGCTGGTTGCCTTGTTGCTGCGTTCATAGACGCTGTTCGTCAGGATGCTCCCCTCGAGGTACTTCGCAAACGGCGACATGGCGTTCATGTTCGGCAGGAGTGAGAGCGTGTAGCGTTGGCGCTGGCGCTCATCCTCGAGCAGCGTATAGATCTCGGGATCAAAGGCCTTCAGTTGATTGGCGACTTCTTCTCTTTTCATGGGCGGTTCTCCTCTTACGTTTTCGCAAAAGATCATAGGAACAATGCGGCAGCTCCGCATGACAGACTGTATGCGTTTATTATAGCACAACGGAGCGCGTTGGTCACCCGATTTTGATGTTTCTGAGGATTTTATGCTGAAAAAAAGACGCGCCCCGAAGGACGCGTCTGTGCTTGTTCGAAAGAAAGATGGCTCAGTCGATTAGAACGGCCATACAAGCGGGATGACGACAAGGCAGACGATCAGCGAGATAAAGACAAGCGGAAGTCCGACCTTGACATAGTCCATGAATTTGAACTGACCAGGTCCAAGAACGAGCGTGTTCGGCGGCGTTGCAACCGGCGTCGTGAACGCGCAGGATCCTGCGATACCGATCGCCATGACGACCGGGTACGGCGAAACGCCGACGGACTGTGCGATCGAGATCGCGATCGGCGCGAGAAGCGCCGCTGCTGCCGTGTTGGACATGAACTGTGTCAGACCGCAGGAGAGTGCGAACATCGCCGCGACGATGACAACCGCAGAGGGTGCATCGCCCATGAGGCCGACAACGAAGTCAGCGATAACCTTGCCCGCGCCGCTCTTGTCCATTGCGCCTGCGAGTGGGAGCATACCTGCGAAGAGGAAGATCGTCGTCCAGTCAATGCCCTGGTATGCCTGCTTCTCATTGAGGCAGCCCGTGAGCACGCAGAGGAGACCGCCGATGATGGCAGACATCTGCATCGGGACGTTGATGTCCTTCTCGAGAACCATCGCGATGATAACGCCGACGAGGATCGCTGCGCAGATCATCATCTTGCGCGGATCCTTTACTTCCTCTTTCTTATCAGCTGCGCCCTCGGGCACAACAGCCATGTTCTGCGGGCAGAGCTTGCGGCCGACCGTGAGCATGTAGAGAACGCCGACGATCGAGAGAGGAACACCAATCCATGCAAACTCGAAGAAGCCGAACGGCGTGAGTCCGCTCGCGCCGAGCGTTGCGCTCATGAGGATGTTCGGCGGGGTGCCGACCATCGTGATCGTGCCGCCGACGTTTGCGGCGACGGCGAGACCCATGAGCTGGGGCCCAACCGGAACCTTTGCAGCTGCGCAGATCTGGACAACAACGGGCATGAGGCACGCGACGGTCGCCGTGTTCGAGGAGACCGCGGACAGAACGATTGTGATAAGCATGATTGCTGCCATCAGCGAGCGCTCATTTGTTCCAGACTTTTTAACAACAGCTATGCCGATTTTCTGCGCGACACCTGTTTGGAACATCGCCGCGCCGATGATGAACATACCTGCGAAGAGAACGACGGTGGAATTCGATAATCCTGCAAAAACCTCCTTCGGAGTCAAGACTCCCAACAACCCGAGCGAGATTGCCGCTCCAATTGCCGTGACTGCCAGCGGGATAAGCTCGGTAGCAAACAGGAACGCTGCTACTGCGAGAACCCCCAGTGTCACCATTGCTGCATCCATAGAAACATCTCCTATCATACAGTTCTTCTAGTTCCCGTTTTTAGGAAATACAGATAAATTCAGTCACATCATTTTGGCGCATCTTTTCCATCCCGCCTGCGCAGCCAATCCTCCGAGGAGCGAGAGCGTATAGCGCTGGCGCTGGCGTTCCTCCTCCAGCAGAGCATAGATCTCGGGGTCAAATGCCTTCAGATGATTTGCAACTTCTTCTCTTTTCATGGGCGGTTCTCCTCTTACGTTTTCGCAAAAGATCATAGGAACAATGCGGCAGCTCCGCATGACAGACTGTATGCGTTTATTATAGCACAACGGAGCGCGTTGGTCACCCGATTTTGATGTTTCTGGGGATTTTTGCCGAGAGAATATTTTTCCGCAGTAAAAAACTCCGGCGGGGCGCAGACGCCCCGCCGGAGAGATCGGGCGAGAGGTTATTCCTTGTGGAAGAGATTCTTGATGATGTTCATGCGTTCGCTCGCCGCATGTTCATGCACCTCATTCGTATCGGCCTCGGGGTAGAAGATGCTTGCCATGGCCTCCGTGTTGATCCACTCCTCAGAGAAGATGGGCTTGTCGATGATGAGCTTGGCGATGGCCGTGCGGATCTCGTCCTCCTCGTGCGCGCTGATGCCGCCGGAGAGAACGCGCGCCAGCATTTGACCGACGAGGGTCATGTCCTCCTCCTTGAGACCGCGGGTCGTCGGATTCAGCGCGGAAAGGCGCAGGGCCGAGAGAACCATCTCCGAGCGCATCGTTGAAATGCGGTCGCGCTTTGTCTGCACGCCCATCCGCGCGAGTGCGTGCACCGCGTCTGTGGTATCTACGTTGGGCGCGGGCGCTGCCAGCACGAGATGGGTCTCGGTTCCGCCGCACAGGAGCGTTGCGCCGCGGCTCTCAAGCGAGGCTGCGAGCGCCTTGGCATTCCGCAGCACCTGCTCGCCGTAGGCACGGAATTTCGGCTGTGCCGCCGCGTGCAGGGCAAAGGCCAGCGCAGCAAGACGGTTCGCGTAGAGCGCGGTATGCCCGCTGTTGACGACGGCCGTATCCAGTTGGTCCGCCAGTTCCTTTTTGCAGAGGAGGACCGCACCCTCGGGGCCGCGCAGCGAATCGCCCGTCGGGAAACTCACGACATCGGCGAGCGGCACGGGGGAGGGGATGAGACCTGCTGCGATGAGGCCGACGCATTGACCGATGTCCACCCAGAGATAGGCGCCGACCTCGCGTGCGACGGCGGCGAGGCGCTGATAGTTCGGGATGCGCGGATAGCTGACCGGGGAGAAGATGATGAGCCGCGGCTTCAGCTCCTTTGCCGTCGCCAGGACGGCATCCCAGTCGACCCGCTGCGCCGCGGGGTCGATGCCGTAGTTCTCAAAGCGATAGTTCAGCCCCGCACAGTGTTCCTGTTTGCGCAGGTTGAACGAGAGCACGGTATCGCCGGGCTGCAGCAGACCGAGGAAAACTACGCGCGAAGCAGCGGCAATGTTCCCGAGCCGGACAATGGCGTGCTCGCTGTTAAAAAGCTCTGCGGCACGCGTGCGCGCGAGCTCCTCGGCTGCATTTCCGTGCCGCGCGCTGCAGCTCTCGATGCTGCTGCCTGCGAGCGGGCTCCCGACGAGATAGGCTGCCAGCGGAGACATGGCGTTGACTGTCGGGACCAGCGAGAGCATATTGCGCTGCCGCTGTACCTCATCCTGCAGGAGGCCAAAGACAGCCGGGTCAAACGCCTTCAGATGGTTGAGCAGTGTTTCTTTTTTCATGGAGCATCCTCCTCATCTGTCCGGGCCGTGCGGCACCTCCGCACGGCCAATAAAAAACAGGTGCGCCCCGGGATGGGGCGCACCTGTTCACGGTGAACCAACGTACTCTGTTTCCAGTTCGCATTGTTCACGGTCGAGCATTCTGAGAGGAGAACCGCTCAGCTGTTGCCGCTTATGTCTGACAGTTCCTTAGAACGGCCATACGATCGGGATAACGACCATGCAGAGGATCAGCGAGAGAATCGCAAGAGGCACGCCGACCTTGACATAGTCCATGAAGCGGAACTGACCGGGCCCGAGCACGAGCGTGTTCGGCGGGGTCGCAACCGGCGTCGTGAACGCGCAGGATGCGGCAATGCCGATCGCCATGATGACCGGATACGGCGAAGCGCCGATGGACTCTGCGATCGAGATGCCGATCGGAGCGAGCAGCGCCGCTGCCGCCGTGTTCGACATGAACTGCGTCAGACCGCATGAGAGAATGAACATCGCCGCGACGATGACGAGCGGCGAGGGAGCCTCGCCCATGAGGCCGACGACGAAGTCCGCGATGAGCTTGCCCGCGCCGCTGTGATCCATGGCGCTGGCGAGCGGGAGCATACCGGCAAAGAGGAAGATCGTCGTCCAGTCAATGCCCTGATATGCCTGCTTCTCGGAGAGGCAGCCCGTCAGCACGCAGGCGAGTGCGCCGATGATGGCAGACATCTGCATCGGGACGTGGATATCCTTCTCAAAGACCATCGCGACGATGACCGCGAGCAGGATTGCAAGGCAGACCATCATCTTCTTCTTGTCCTTCGGACCGTCCTCGCTCGCGGATTCTCCCTCTACCTTCACCATGTGGCGCGGGCAGAGCTTGTAGCCGACTGTGAGCATGTAGACGAGACCGAGGATGGAGAGCGGGACACCGATCCATGCGAACTCAAAGAATCCGAACGGGGTGAGTCCGCTTGCGCCGAGCGTTGCGCTCATGAGGATGTTCGGCGGGGTACCGATCATCGTGATCGTACCGCCGACGTTTGCCGCGACAGCGAGTGCCATCAGCTGCGGCGACACAGGAACCTTTGCGGCCGCGCAGATCTGAATGACGACCGGCATGAGACAGGCGACCGTCGCCGTGTTCGAGGACACCGACGACAGGATGATCGTGATCAACATCAGGGCCGTCATCAGCGCGCGCTCGTTCGTGCCGGACTTCTTCACCACGGCAATCCCGATCCATTGGGCGAGTCCCGTTTGGAACATCGCCGCTCCGATGACGAACATGCCCGCGAAGAGCACGACGGTGGAGTTCGACAGCCCGGCAAAGACTTCCTTCGGCGTCAGAACACCCAGGAGGCCGAGTGCGACTGCCGCACCCATTGCCGTGACTGCGAGCGGGATGATCTCGGTGGCGAAGAAGATCGCCGCCACGGCGAGCACTCCCAGTGTCAGCGTTGCTGCATCCATAGAATACATCTCCTATCATATCAGTTCTTCTAGTTCCCGTTGTATATTTCGGAAACTTTCTTTCGACAGAATTCTTAATTCTCTCTCTTTTCTGGTTTTCCTGCTAGTTTTGGAGAAAAATTGCAATGAAATTTTTTTATAAAAGCGATGAACAAGAGTAATTTGCGTGAAAATTGCGCGCGCTTCCAATCGATACGGAAATTATTCTGCCGAAGATGCGGCAATTATTTTATGGATGCGAGATGGATCGGGATGCGCAGATGCGGTGTAAAATTGGTTGACAAATATATTTCCATTTCATTATACTGCAATAGCGATTAAAGTCAAATGGACTTCATCAGCAGATTCGGTGCCCGAACGGGCATGAAGGCAGGTTTTTGTGTGGAAAAGCCCCGTCTCATCTCGGACGGGGTTTTTGTAATGACGCATGGGAATGTGCGGTGTATTTTGCCGCGCTCGGAGGAGAGCCTCTATCTCCCAATGCCGCGCACGACGGCGATGAATCCCTCATCCCCTCGGCCTGCCTGCCGGGGGCATGCGGAGCATGGCGGAAGGGGCGAAAAGAGCGGCTGCTGGATGAAGAAACTCTTTGTGCAGCAGCCGCTTTTGCTGTTCCTAAATGCAGAGAAAGGAGCTCTCTATGCGATATCTGCGCGCGCTCGTCCTGCTCATATTTTTGCTTGCGCTTGCGGGCTGCGGGCAGAGCATTGAGGAACGGACGGAGGGGACAAGCGCCGCGGCGGACGATACGATCGTCCTCGCGGCGTATCGCCCGCTCGCTCCGGGCGTGCATGACAGCTACTACTGCAGCCGGATCCTCGGCGTCTGGGAACCGCTCATCACGGCGGATGAGGAGACGGGCGCGCCTGCGCCGTGCCTCGCCGTGTCCTGGGAGATGCTGGACGACGGACGCGTGTGGGTATTCCATCTGCGGCAGGGGGTGCGTTTTCATGACGGGACGCCCTTCACGGCGCAGGCGGTTGCGGACAATATCGCGTGGATGGGCAAGGGGGCGCCTTTGAGCATTTTCTACTCCCGCAGCCGCAAGAACTACTATCCGAATCTCGTCCGCGTGGAGCCTCTCGACGAGCTGACGGTGCGGATGACCTTTGCCAAGCCGAACGTCAATCAGCTCTACAATATGATGAATTTCGGCAGCCCGATCTATGCCCCCTCGTGCCTTGCGGACGACGGCTCGTTCACGGGGACCGCACGCGGGACGGGGCCGTTCCGCATCGCGGAGAATGTGCAGGATCGCTATGTCGTTCTTGAGCGCAACGAGGATTACTACGGGGAAAAGGCGCGTGCGCGCCGCATCCTGATCCGCACCATCCCGAGCCCCGATGTCCGCTTTGCCGCGCTCAAGGCGGAGGAGATCATGGGCGTGCTGGACGTCAGCGCGATGCCGCCGGTGCTGGCGGATGAGCTGGCGCAGGACGAGCGGTTCGCCGTCTCGGTCAGCCGTTCGATCATGGTGCGCTATCTGGCGTTGAACGGGACGCGGCCGCCGTTCAACGATGTCCGCATGCGGCGCGCTGTGAGTCTCCTGCTCGACCGCCGCCTGCTCGCGGATGCGCTCTATCTCGGCTATGCAGTGCCGACGACGAATCTGCTGAGCATCTCCAGTCCGTTCTACAAGGAGTTCCCCGCCGCACGGGACGCGGCGGAGGCAAAGCGGCTCGCGCATGAGGTACTCGGCGATGCGCGGCAGGAGATCGTCTACTGTGTGAACGGCGCGGACCCGATCGCCAAGGGCGAGGCGGAGCTGATTGCATACTGGCTCGCAGACATCGGCCTCGATGTGCGCATCGAGGCGCTCGAGGCGCCGATGCTGACGGCGCGGATGCGGCGCGGGGACTACGACATCGCGCGCAGCCAGCAGGGCCTGCCGAACGGCGATCCGCTCTATGTGTTCAAGGGCTTTTTCGCGCCGAACGGGCCGCGGAACAAGGCGCTGTCGCTCGGCTATGACAATCCGGAGGTGAACGCGCTCCTCGCGGAGCTCGACACCGCGGCGGACGAGGGGAAGCGGCGGGCGCTCTTTGATCGGCTGCAGGAGATCGGCGTGGAGGAACAGCCGGTCGTCCCGCTCTATTTTGATGAAAACATTGTGGTCTACAATGCGGCGCGCCTGACGGGATACCGGGCGCTGCGCTACGGGGTGTCGCTGGCGGAGGTGGCGTGGAGATGAATGCGGTGCAGCGCTATATCTGCGGGCGGCTTGCAAGCGCTCTGCCGGTGCTCTTCGGCGTCAGTCTGCTCGCGTTTGGCCTCGGACAGCTCTCGCCGGGCGATCCGGCAGAGATTATGCTGGAGGGGACGGGGATGGGCATGCCGTCCGCCGAGGAGGTCGCTGCACTGCGCTCCTATCTCGGTCTGGATCAGCCGTGGTACGCGCAGTACGGGCTGTGGCTGCGGCGCCTCCTGCACGGGGACGGCGGCATGTCCTACCATCTGGGGATGCCGGTCTTTACGGCGCTCCTCGACCGGCTGCCTGTGACGGCGGCGCTCGCTGCGGCGGCTCTCGTATGGGCGGTGGTCGGCGGCCTCGGTCTCGGTCTCGCGATGGCCTATCTGCGCGGGACGATGTGGGAGCAGATGGTGCGCGGCGCAACGCAGGTCATGCTGGCGGCGCCGTCGTTCCTCACGGCGATCCTGCTCATCCTGGTCTTCGGCGTGTGGCTCCATATCCTGCCGACGAACGGCGTGGAGTCCGCGGCGGGCTACGTTCTGCCGTCGCTCGCGCTCGCGCTTGTGACGCTCGCGATGACGGCGCAGCTGCTCGACAGTCAGCTGCGCGGCGCCCTCTCGTCCTTTTACGCGCGCGTTGCACGCATGCGCGGCCTCAGCGAAGGCCGCGTACTCCTCGTCTATGCGCTGCCGAACGCGATGCTCCCCGTAGCGGCGATGCTGGGGAATTTCTTCGCAGCTGTGCTCGGCGGAGCGATCGTCGTGGAGACGGTCTTTGCTCTGCCGGGCATCGGCTCGCTCGCGCTCGATGCGATCCACTACCGCGACTATCCGCTGCTGCAGGGGTATGTGCTGTTCCTGGGAGCGATCTATGTGCTCGTGACCCTCGCGGTCGATCTCCTGCTCGCACGCATGGATCCGCGCATCCTGCCGGGAGGTGAGCGGTGATGGAGCGCTGGATGGGCTGCGCTGCCGTGCTCGTACTCGCGGGGATTGTCCTCTCCGGCATATTTGCCCCGCAGCTGGCGCCGATGAATCCGTTCGAGCCGAATATGGCGATCCGCCTGCAGGGACCGACGGCGGCACATCTCCTCGGCACGGATGCACTCGGGCGCGATCTCCTGAGCCGGATGCTCTACGGCGGGCGCAGCGCGATCCTGCTCTCCCTGGTCTCGACGGTGCTGGCGCTCGGCATCGGGACGATTGTGGGCGTGCTCGCGGGATATTTCGGCGGGCGTACGGACGCCGTTCTGACGATGGTCAGCAATGTGTTCCGGGGGATCCCGGGCATCAGTTTCATGGTGGCCGTCGCGGGCTTTGTCGGACCCGGCGCTGCGGGCCTATTGCTCGCGCTCGTTGCAGGCTCGTGGGCGGGGTTCTCGCGCATCGTGCGTGCGGAGGTCATGGGGCTCTCTGCGCAGCCCTATGTAGAGAATCTGCGTGTGCTCGGCTGCAGCGACGGGCGGATGATCCTCCGGCACATTCTGCCGGCGCTCGGCGGGACGCTGCTTGTGCTCGGCTCGCTGCGGCTCGGACGCGGGGTGCTTGCGATCGCGGGGCTGAGTTTCCTCGGCCTCGGCGTGCAGCCGCCGACGCCGGACTGGAGCACGATGATCAGCGACGCGATGCTCTACTACCGTCAGGCGCCGCATCTCATCATCGTGCCGGGCGCGGCGCTTGTCCTGCTCGTGGGGGCGCTCAATACGGTCGGGCAGATGCTGCGCCGCCGCTTCGATATACATCAGGAGGTGCGCGGATGAGGGGGCAGCAGCATGCGTTTGCCGTGCACGGACTCACTGTGCGCTATTCGGACGGCGCGGGCGGCATATCCGCGCTCGATCATGTGGATGCTGTGTTCCCCGCGGGGGGCGTGACGGCGATCATCGGAGAGAGCGGCAGCGGGAAATCGACGCTCGGACAGGCGCTTTTCGGCGCACTGCCTCCGGGAGCCGCAGTCGAGGGACAAGTGCTGTTCGGCGCTGCGGACATGACCGCGCTCGGACAGGAGGAGCTGCGCCGCCGTTACTGGGGCAAACAATGGGGCATCGTACCGCAGCTGCCGCGGGCCGCACTGAGCCCGGTGCACCGCATCGGGCGGCAGATGGCGGATGTGCGGCGCGGAGCGGGACGCCCCGCATGGGACGAGGCGCAGTATGCGGCGCTCCTTGCGCGGTTCGGCTTTGACGATCCGCAGCGGGTGCTGCGTTCCTATCCACATGAGCTCTCGGGCGGAATGCTGCAGCGCGTGCTCTGTGCGATGGCGGACGCAGGCGAGCCGCAGTGGATTCTTGCGGACGAGCCGACGAAGGGGCTGGATCCTGCCGTCTGGCAGATGGCTGCCGATAATCTGCGCCGCCTGTGTGCGTGCGGAAGGGTATCCCTCCTCCTCATCACCCACGACATCCCGCTCGCCGCGCAGCTGGCTGACCGTGTCGTCGTCATGCAGGCGGGGCGGATTGTGGAGCAGGGGACGGATGTGTGGGCGCATCCCGCGCACCCGTACACGAAGGCGTATTTCAGGGCGCAGCCGCAGTTCCTGGCGCATGAAAAAAGGACAGGCACCGAACGCAAACCTGCACCGGCAGAGGAATCCCCCCGCAGCCCTGCCGTACTCGAGGCGCGTGCGGTGACGAAGAGCATGCGCGGCCGTGCGGCGGATGAGCCTCTGCGCATTCTGGATGCGTGCAGTCTCGTCGTTGCCGAGGGACGCACCATCGGACTCGAGGGGCGCAGCGGTGCGGGCAAGAGTACGCTCGTGCGCATCCTGCTCGGGCTCATTCCCGCGGACGGCGGCGCGGTTCTGTGGGAGGGGCGCGATCTGACGACGCTTTCGCGTGCGGAGATGCGGGCCTTTCGCCGGAGCGTGCAGCTCGTTGCGCAGAATCCGGAGCAGGCATTCGACCCGCGCTGCACAATGGAGGAGAGTCTGCGGGAGGTTTTTGCGATTCATCCGTCCCTGCTCGATGAGGGCGGCTCTGCGAAAGAACAGATCGCAGCGGTACTGCGCGCCGTGGAACTGACCGCGCACGTTTTGGGGCGGCGGCCGCACGAGCTCTCGGGCGGCGAACTGCAGCGCGCGGGGATCGCACGGGCGCTGCTCACAAAGCCGCGGATCCTGCTCCTCGATGAGCCGACGACCATGCTCGACGTCTCTATTCAAGAGCAGATTCTGCGCCTGTTCCTGCGGCTGCGCGCGGAGCGCCGCCTCGGCATGCTGCTCATCTCGCACGACCGCGCGCTGCTCACCTGTTTTGCCGATGAAATTCATACGTTGGACGCGGGGAGGGTGCAGTAGGCATCGGACTGCAAAGATTTGAACAAGGCGGAGGCGCCCGCGCGGACACGATTCGACATCGGCGCGCCGGTCTTGGTATGTTCGGCGCTGGTCTCGATGCGGCAGAGGTCCTGTTTGAAGTGGCGCAGGGCGAAAAATGGTCCGCGGAAATGCGGGGCTTTCGCCGGGCTGCAGATTCGTGTAGAATGGAGAAAAAGGATGGACAGGAGGAACTGCGATGAAGATTGTTGTACTCGACGGGTATACGGAGAATCCGGGCGACATCAGCTGGGCGCCGCTCGAGGCGCTCGGTGATGTGACGGTCTATGACCGCACCTCCTATGCGGAGTCGCCGCTGATCGCCGAGCGCATCGGCGCTGCGGAGATCGCCGTGACGAACAAGACGCCGCTCACGCGTGCGGTGATCGATGCCTGCCCGAACCTGCGTGCGATTGCCGTGCTCGCGACGGGATACAATGTCGTGGATACGGTGTATGCGCGCACAAAGGGGATCCCCGTCATGAATGTGCCGGCCTATGGTACGGACAATGCAGCGCAATATGCTGTCGCTCTGCTTCTCGAGGCGTGCTCGCATATCGGACTGCATGACCGCTCGGTGCATGCGGGAGAATGGACCGAGAGCGCGGACTTTTGCTACTGGAAGCGCCCGCTGATCGAGATCAGCGGCAAGACGGCAGGCATCATCGGATTCGGCCGGATCGGGATGGCGGTCGCACGCGTCCTGCGCGCGATGAATGTCCGCGTTCTCGCGTACAGCCGCTCGGAGCGTGCGGAGGGACGGGTGCTTGCAGACTATGTGCCGCTGGATGAGCTCATCGGATCGTCGGACTTTATCTTTCTGCACTGTCCGCTGACGCCGGAGACGGAGGGGCTGATCAATGCCGCACGGATTTCGCAGATGAAGGACGGCGTGATCATTGTCAACAACGGGCGCGGGCAGCTCATCGTCGAGTCCGATCTCGCCGCGGCGCTCGCGTGCGGGAAGGTCGGCTGTGCTGCGGTGGACGTGGCATCGTCGGAGCCGATCCGCGCGGACAATCCGCTCCTTCATGCGCCGAACTGCATCATCACGCCGCACATCTCATGGGCGACGAAGGAGGCGCGCGAGCGGATCATGCAGACGACGGCGGACAACGTGAAGTCATTTATGGCCGGGAAGCCCGCGCATGTCGTGAATTAACCCCAAAGAAACAAGCGGTTTCGGAAAGATGACGGCAAGGACGTTTTTCCCGCCTCCTCACAGCAGGAAGAAAGCAGCTTGGCAGGCATGAAGTTCGGACGGTGAAATCTGTGCTATAATAAGTAAACGATACAGGAAAGGAGAGCGATGATCATGAATCTGCGCAGCGATGCCGACGGCATCATCGAGGAGGCCCTGGCGGCAATCCTGCCGGACGCGGCAGTGCAGAAGGCGCTGCATGGACATCGGTTCGCCGGAGGGCGCATTGTGCTCGCCGCAGTCGGCAAGGCGGCGTGGCAGATGGCGCGTGCGGCGGCGGACGTGCTCGGGGAGCGCATCGACCGCGGGATTGTGATTACGAAATACGATCATGTGATGGGCGATCTCCCGCGCATCTCCTGCATGGAGGCGGGACACCCCGTGCCGGACGAGAACTCGTTCGCGGCGACGGAGGAGGTGCTCCGCCTCACGGCAGATCTGACGGCGGAGGACACGGTGCTCTTTCTCCTCTCGGGCGGCGGGAGCGCGCTCTTTGAAAAGCCGCTGATCCCCGCAGAGGAGCTGATGGATCTCACGCATCAGCTGCTTGCCTCCGGGGCGGACATCGTGGAGATGAACACACTCAGGAAGCGCATGAGCGCGGTGAAGGGCGGCCGGTTCGCGGAACACTGCGCGCCCGCGCAGGTATTCTCGATCGTGCTCAGCGACATCCTCGGCGATCCGCTCGATATGATTGCCTCGGGCCCCGCACATCCCGATGCCTCGACGGCGGAGGACGCGCATCGGGTCGCGGCGAAATACGGCCTCCGTCTCTCTCCTGCCGCGCGGGCGCTCCTGGATGAACCGCTGCCTGCGGTGCTGCCGAACGTCACGACGGTGATCACGGGCAGCGTGCGCGAGTTCTGCGCGGCGGCCGCAGCTGCTGCGCAGAGGCGCGGCTATACGCCGATCCTCCTGACGGATCAGCTGAACTCGGAGGCGCGCGAGGCGGGGCGGTTCCTCGCGGCGATTGCGCGCAGCCATGCGGAGGACGGTTCGCTTGCCTACATTGCGGGCGGCGAGACCGTCGTGCAGGTAAAGGGAAAGGGGCGCGGCGGGCGCAATCAGGAGCTCGCGCTCGCGGCGGCAGAGGGCATCACGGGCCTTTCGAACGTCGCCGTGTTCAGCGTCGGCAGCGATGGGACGGACGGCCCGACGGATGCGGCGGGCGGCTACGTCGACGGCATGACGACGGCGGCGCTTGCACGCGCGGGAAAGAGCGCGGCAGAGGCGCTCGCTGAGAATGATGCCTACCCTGCGCTGAACTCCGTGGGCGGACTCATCATCACGGGGCCGACGGGAACGAATGTGAACGATGCCGCGGTCGTGCTCATCCGCAGTAAAGGATAAATCAGAGAAGGGAGCATCCATGACCCTGTTTGAGGAGATCCTGGCAGTGCACGCGGCAGAGGCAGGCCTTGCGCTGACGGCTGTGCAGATCGAACAGTACGCCGTCTACAACCGTCTGCTCATCGCGTGGAACGAGCGCATGAATCTCACGGCTCTGACGGCGCCCGAGGATGTCGCGGTGAAGCATATCATCGACAGCCTGACGGCGTACGATGCGAAGCTCTTTGCACCCGCACGCACGCTCATCGATGTCGGGACAGGCGCGGGCCTGCCCGGGATCCCGCTCGCGGTCTATGCACCACAGATAGAGGTGACGCTGATGGATGCGCTCGGCAAACGCGTGAAATTCCTCACGGAAGCGGCAGCAGCGATGGAGCTCCAGAATGTGCGCTGCATCCACGCGCGCGCAGAGGAGGCGGCGCGCCGGCCGGAGCACCGCGCGCGCTATGACATCGCCGTGAGCAGAGCCGTCGCACGTCTGCCGGTGCTGCTCGAGTATACGCTGCCGTTCGTGCGCACGGGAGGAACGCTGCTCGCGCTCAAGGGGCGCGCCTATGCCGCCGAGCAGGCGGAGGGGAAACGCGCGGCGGAGATCCTCGGCGGCGGTGCGATCAGTGCACGCCCCGTGCGGCTCCCCGGCCTCGATGATGTACGTGCGATTCTCGCCGTGACGAAGGAGCGCCCGACGCCGAAGGGGTATCCGCGGCGCGCGGGTCTGCCGGAGCGTGCGCCGCTGAAATAATTTCCCCGGACAAAAGGGTTTCGGACGTTCATGTCGAAGATTATTCAGATCAAAGAAGATGTGTTTGCTGTACCGTTTTTCCGCAAAGGCGCGTTCGGGGGGATCGATGCGCGGCAGCCGGACACCGGATGCAGGAAGTTTTTCGATAGGGGGATAACGAGATGAAACGATGGAGAGGTCTCGCGGCCGGCGCGGTCATGCTGCTCGTATTTGCCGCACCGCCCGCAGAGACGGCGGCGCAGCCCGATGCGGCGGGCACAACGGAGCAGCAGGCCGACGCCAAGGCCCAGCGCAGCGCCGACCGCGCGGCGGCAAAGGCGGAGAAAAAGGCCGCGCGCGCCGCAAAGAAGGCGGAGGCGAAGCGCGAAAAGAAGGCGCGCTATAAGACGCTGTTTACGGACAACGGGTTCACCTACTATTTGGACTCCAAGAACTCCCGGTGGGTGCCGCGGCCGAACAGCGGCTCAGAGCGCATGATCGAGGCATGGGTCCGCCTGGTCGAGAACACGGAGGGGAATACCGCAGAGGGGGGTGCGGATGCCCGCCCGAGCAAGTACTTTTTGGAACACTACTACATCAGCCCGCAGCGGCGCGAGATCATGTTCATCTCGGAGCTCGAGGTAACGGGCCGCCCCGAGAACGCAATCAAGGAACGCCCCTATGAAAACGCCAACTGGGAGAAGCTCGTCCCCGGATCGATCGAGGACGACCTGTTCGATGCGATTGTTGCAAAGATGAAACAGGCGCCCGGGGAGCGCTCCGGCGTCCTCAGCGGTACGAGCGGAATGAGCCTGCGCGATATGCTCGAGGAGTTCGGCCGGATCTCTCTCTGATCGGGGGGCGCAGGCCTTCTTTACCGCTTCCGCAGGTGTGTCATGCGATTGATGTGCGCATGCCGATCCTATCATTGTACAGAACTGCCGCAGAGCAAATCTGCGGCTTTTTTTCGTATCGGCGCGATGGGTGGGCTGATCGTGCGGAGAAAAAGACCGCGACGGCGCCGTTTTTATCTCCATCGCGCTGATAGGCAATTTGCGGCGTACATATGTTCCCGATATACTCTCTTTCAGAATACAGTTGTCTGAAGGAGGAAGATTGAATGAATCGGAACGAATATCCGCCGCTCCCAAAGGCGGAGGAGGACGCCCTGATCGCGCGTGCGGTGCATGGAGATGCGCAGGCTGCGGCGGAGATGAACGCGCGCTATCGCGGGCTGATCATCCGGGAATCCCGCGCCTCGTATCTGCGGAATGCGGCTCTTTCGGCCGATGCAGAAAATATTGCGGCGCTCGCCTTCGTCGAGGCACTGCACGACTACGACCCGCAGCACGGTGCACCGTTTGCGGCCTTCGCCAAGACGCGCATTCACACGGCGCTCTACACGGAGTTTCGCCGTGAGCGGCGCCTCTGGGAGCGCACCAGCCATCCCGAACAGGATGCTGAGGGCCGCGATGTGTGGGAGCGCTGCGGCGGAACGGACGAGCCGACGGCATGCGCGGATCTGCGGCTTCTTGTGCGCGGCATTCTCGCACGCGCGATGCACCGGCTCACAGAGCGGGAGAAGAAGATCCTGTCCCTTCACTATTTCAGCGATCTTACCCTGCGCCGCATCGCGGTCCTGCTCGGCACATCCGCTGGGGCAGTGAGCAAGAGCAAGGCGAACCTTCTGCGAAAACTGCGCGCGGGAGCGGATGCAGCTCTTGCAACGCCGTGTGAAATATGATATCCTAAGAAAAAGCATCGAACTTGTAAAGGAGATGTCATACATGGCACAGACCAGCATCAGCATCCGCATGGACGCTGACCTCAAGAAGAACTTTGAGAATTTCTGCGGCGCCGTCGGCATGAACATGTCCACGGCGATCAATATGTTTGCGATCGCCTGCGTACGCGCGCAGAAGGTTCCGTTCGAGATCTCCGCGCAGCGTGCACTGCCGGGCGAGTCGCTCGGGCTCTTTGCGGATACGGTGTGGAGTCCGGAGGAAAGCTGACCAAACAACACTCCACAGCGGCGGGGGACAGCAGCGAAAGGGGCGTCTTGCATGAGGGCGCCTCGTTTCTTCTGCGAAATGTGCTTTCCATCGGATGCGCACAGACGGCGGGCTCAATCGGGCGCGTTATTTTTTTGCACTTTTTTCGGATGTGTGGCTTCTGCAACGGAATTGGGGATAATTCTCAACTATACTGACGGCATAGATGAATAGCTGCTTTTAATGATATAGATGGGAGTGATTCCGATGGCAGAAGAGAAGAAGCCTGAGATGGGACATGAGTTCCTCGCGCGGCTCGGCAAGACCCGCCTGCGTCCGGGCGGACGCGAGGCGACGGAGTGGCTGCTCGGACACGTAGACTTTACGGCGGATACACGCGTGCTCGAGGTCGCCTGCAATATGGGAACGACGATGATCGCGCTCGCGGAGGCTCACGGCTGCCGCATTACGGGGCTGGATATGAATCCCGCGGCGCTTGCGAAGGCGCGTGCAAACATTGCGAAGAACGGCATGGAGGATGTGATCGACGTGGTCGAGGGCAACGCGATGGCGCTGCCGTTCCCCGACGAGAGTTTTGACGTCGTCATCAACGAGGCGATGCTCACGATGCTGCCGCGCGAAAACAAGAAGAAGGCGATTGCCGAATACTTCCGCGTGCTGAAGCCGGGCGGAACCCTCCTCACGCATGATGTCGCTCTGCGGGTTTCGAACGAAGAACAGGCGGGGGAATTGCGGGCGGGCATCTCGCGCGCGATCAATGTGAACGTCGACCCGCTCCCGCAGGAGATGTGGGAGCGTCTCTTCCACGATGCGGGCTTTGCGACAGAGGTGCAGACGGGCGACATGACCCTCCTTGATCCGGCGGGTCTCGTACGCGACGAAGGGTTCGACGGCGCGATGAAAATCATCCGCAACGGACTGCGCACGGAGAACATCGATCGCTTCCGCAGGATGTTCAACTTCTTCTTCGATCACAACAAGGAGTTCTCCTATATCGCCGTCGTGAGCAGAAAGTAGACGGCGCGCATTCCGCCCCTCAGGAGAGCGGGCGAAGGATGCCGCGATCGGTCGGGGCTGAGATTTCTGCATAAGCGTGCCCGCACGGGGGAACGAGAACGGAACCGCATAAAAAAAGAGCACCTGCGAGGGAAAAACCTGCGGCGGGTGCTCTTTTTATGCGCGGACGATATAAAGAACAATAAATAGATATAAATAACGATAAAGCGACAGAAATTAAGAAAAATAATCCAACCCATGCACGGCATTCAGGGCGTGCCGCTCCCGAATCCATGCTTTGAGGCGCGCGGGATCACCGTTCAGGACGAGTTCGTCCGGGAAATCCGTCTCCGCGAGGATGGCGTGCGTATAGCCGTGTTCGCCGACATCGATGTCGATGTGCGCGTCGCTGCCCATGATGATATGCGCGCCGTGGCGCCGGCAGGCGGCGAGCAGATCGCGCGCGAGGAGATCCGAGCCGGGACGGCTGCCGCCGGGGTTGTGCGAGGAGTTGTTCGCCTCGATGAGGATGTGCTGCGCTGCGGCCGCACGGGCAAGCGCATCGAAGTCGATCGGGTAGACGGGATTGTCGGGGTGCCCGATGATGGTGACATAGGGATTCTCCATCGCGCCGAGGAGGGCGGCGGTATTTTCCTCCTGCGAACCCGGAGCGATGACGAGATCGTGCAGGCTCGCAATGGCGTAGTGGAGTTTTTTCAGCGCCTTTTCCGGCAGGTCAACCGCGCCCGTGTGGTCCAGGACGTTCAGCTCCGCGCCCATGATGAGGTCAATGCCGTAGGCGGCGGGGCGGATGACCTTGAAGTTGTGGAAGTACAGCTCGTGAAAGGTGCCGGGCAGCGCGGGCGCATGGTCGGAGATGCCGAGGAGCGCGAGCCCCTTTTCCTTCGCCGCTGCCGCCATTTCCCGTATGGTGCTGTACGCGTGCATGCTGGCGATCGTATGCGTGTGGATGTCGATGATGTCGGTCATGGGAGGCCTTTCTAAAAAGTGCACAGAGTTCGGGCACATGCCGTGCCCTTTTCTCGAAAGGGAGCATGGCATCTTTTTTGAGAGAGGGCTGTCTGTATTATAGCGTCAGCGCGCGAAGAAAAGCAATGGATCTCCGCACGAAAATACCCCGCAGCAAACGCCGCGGGGTATCTTTGCATATGCTCTCAGAGCTTGAATTTGCTCGTGGTGTTCTGCAGGTCGGTCGCAAGTGTTGCCAGCGACTGCGAGGCGGAGGCGATCTCTTCGCTTGAGGCGGACTGCGACTCGGACGAGGAGGAGATGTTCTGCATGTTCTCTGCCGTGGCCTGGCTGATCTCGTGAACCGTGTCTGCGGATGCGACGACGCGCTCCGTGCCCTTGGCGACGGTCTGCATGGAGGCGTTGATGTCTGCCATCTGTTCCTTGATCTCGTCGACCATGCGCATGATGCTCTCGAACTGCGTGCCGACCTCGTGGATGGCGCTCGTGCCCGCCTGCACCTCGGTCGTTCCGCTCTGCATGGCGGCGACGGCCTGCTCCGTGTCGTGCTGGACGCTGCTGATGCGCTCCTTGATCTGCTCGGCTGCTTCGCGCGACTGCTCAGCGAGCTTGCGGACCTCCTCGGCGACGACGGCAAAGCCGCGCCCCGTCTCGCCTGCACGCGCTGCCTCGATGGCTGCGTTGAGGGCGAGGAGGTTGGTCTGCTCGGCGATGGCGGAGATGGTCTCGACGATCTCGCCGATCTGCTTGGAGCTCTCTCCGAGCTTCTCGACGACCTCCGCGGAGCGCAGGACGCTCTGTTCGATGCCGCTCATCTTCGTCATGGCGTCGTTCATCAGAGCCTCGCCGCGTGCGGCGGCGTCTGCCGTCTGGACGGAACTGTCGGCAACCTGTGCTGCCTTGTCTGTCATACGTTCGATGTCGTTCGAGACTTCGCCGATGTTCTTCTTTGCGTCGGCGAGACTCTCGAGCTGCTGGTCCGTGCCGTTGGCAACGACGGTGACGGTGCCCGCGATCTCAGTCGCAGAGTCTGCCATCTGGTGCGCGCCTGCGGTGAGCTGCTCGGAGGCTGCGGCGAGCTGTTCGGCGGTGCCTGCAACCTGGCGGATGACGTCGCGGATGCTCTTCATCATTGCGTTGAAATTCGCGGCGAGCTGTCCGAGTTCATCCTGCGAGGTGACGGGGATGTCGGGCAGGTTCAGCTCGCCCTTTGCGAGTGCCCCGACGTGGTTCATGAGGCGCTCGGTCGCGCCGGTGATCGTCGCGGCAAAGCGCAGGAGGGCGAAGATGATGCCCGCGACGAGCAGAACGCCGAGAATGGTCAGCCCTGCGTAGGTGACCTTGAGGCTGTTCAGCTGTGCGAAGGCGACGCTCTCCGGTACGGCAATCCCGATGATCCAGCCGGAGGAAGGAACGGTCGCGTAGGCGACGATCTGTTTCTCGCCGTCCTTTTCCGTGGCGAAGTAGCCATTCTTCTTCTGCTGCATCTCAGAGAAGCGGCCCTTCAGCAAGGGGGTCTCGTCCGCCTTATGCATTGCTTCTCCCTCGGAGGAGGCGATGATGAGACCGTTCTTGTCGACGATGATACCCGAGCCCTGCCCATGGTACTTCAGATTGGCAACGCGTGCAGCGAGCGTGTCGAGTGTGATGTCTGAGCAGACAGCGCCTGCAAATGCCCCGTTTTTCCCGTTGTAGGGAGCGGAAACGGAAACAACCATCTTTTTCGATACAGCATCCTGATAGACCTCGGTAAAGACTGCCTTGCCCGCGGCCTTGCCCTCCTTGTACCAGTCGCGCCCGCGCGGGTCGATCGCCGAGATGTCGCCGTCATTCCAGCTGATGAAGCGGCCGTCCTCTGCGCCGTAGGCGAGGTCGAGGATGTCCTTGTCATCGGAGGCAAGACTCATCATCTCGCGGTCCATCGAGACGGGATTACCGTCGTATGCCGCGAGCAGATTCGCGGCGCTCACAGCCTCCTGCTTCTTCTGAACGAGCCAGCCGTCAATGGAGGCGGCTTCGACATTGAGAAGAGCTTCGATCTCGTTCGATGTGCTCTCCGTGAGCGTGTCCTGCGCTTTGTAGTAGCCGATGCCGCAGATCGCCGCAACAAGGACTGCCATGAGCGTGCCCATCAGGAGCAGTTTTTGTTTGATGCCCAAAATTTCGCTTCCTTTCAATGAGAGATCTCTAAAGATAATTTATATTTTATACGTTTTTCTCCAAAGAATCAAGCGATTTTCTTATGCTGATACAATTTACCGGAACTTATTGAAAGGAAGCTGCCGGCATGTTTTGAAACGCTGATGATTGCGCTTCACGTTCGGATGTGATAGGATAGATCGGTATCTTATTTATGCGCTGCGGAGAGCCAAGGAATCGCTGTATTTATCGGTGCTTCCTCCATGTGCCTCTGACAGCAGGAATTTCATAGGAGGTTTCATCATGCAGGATGAAAAAAAGGCCGCGGACGCCATCGCTCGTGAGGCGAGGCGTACCGCAGCCGCAGGAGTGATCTTTGCCATACTCTGGACGGCGCTCGGATTCGGCCTTGCAGAATCCGAGGTGACGATCGCGGGCTTTCCGCTCTGGGCGGTGACGTCAACGGTCGGCGTGCTCGTTGTGGGCACGCTGCTCGCCTTGTATCTCGCATGGGCGGCAGAGGATGTCTCTCTCGATGCGCATGGAGAGGGGGATGTCCGATGAGCGGGAATCTCATGGTGCTCCTTCCTCTTCTCGGTTTCATGGCGGCGATGCTTGCGCTCGGCGTGTACGTGCGGCGGCAGAGCCATGCGGGCGGATTCCTCTCCGGCTACTTTGTCGGCGGGCAGACGCTCGGCGCGTTCGTGCTCGCGATGACGATGGTCGCGACGTACAGCTCGGTCAGTTCGTTTGTCGGCGGTCCGGGCATGGCGTATGAGATCGGCTTCGGCTGGATCTATATGGCGGTCATTCAGACCATGACCATCTTCCTCGTGCTCGGCATCTTCGGAAAGAAGGTGGCGCGCCTCGCGCGCCGCATCCATGCCGTCACGATTGTCGATATCATTCGGCACCGCTATCAGTCGGATGCGCTGGCGGCGATTGCAGCACTAGCGATCGTTGTGTTCTTTGCGGCCTCGATGGTCGCGCAGTTCGTCGGCGGGGCGCAGCTTTTCGCTGCGGTTACGGGGTACAGCTATGAGCTGGGGCTTATCCTCTTCGGCGTTGTGGTCGTTGTCTATACGTCGATCGGGGGCTTCCGCGCGGTCGCGCTGACGGATACCTGCTGCGCGATCGTGATGATGCTCGGCATTGTTCTGCTCTTCTACTATGTGCTCGATGCCGGCGGCGGACTTGCGGCGATTCTCGCGGAACTCCGCAGCACGCATCCGGAGATGCTGACGCCGACAGCAGCGGGGCGCATGCCGATTTCGCTGTATGTTTCGCAGTGGCTGCTCGTCGGGGCGCTCACGATTGCCCTGCCGCAGTCGGTTGTGCGCGGCATCAGCTATCGGAGCGGCCGCGACATGCACCGGGCCATGATCATCGGGACGGTTGTCATTGCCTTTATGAACATCGCGGTAAATCTCGTCGGCGTGCTCGGACGCGGCGTGCTCGGCGTTCCTGCACAGGCGCTCGGCGGGGTGGACAGCGTGATCCCGCAGCTGATGGCGCACGTCATGCCGCCCGCGCTCCTCGGGCTTGCGATCATCGGACCGCTTGCGGCGTCGATCTCGACTATTTCGGGCGTACTCATCGTCGCCTCTTCCGCCGTGGTGAAGGACGTCTACCTCCACCATATGCAAAAGCGCGGCCGGGATGTTCCCGAAGAGACCCTGAGTCGTCTCTCGATGGGCGTCACCGCCGCGCTCGGCATCGTCGTGTTCCTCCTCGCCGTCTCCCCGCCCTCGCTCATCTGGCTCATCAATATGTTCGCGTTCGGAGGTCTTGAGACCGCGTTCTTCTGGGTGCTCGTGTTCGGCCTCTTTACGAATTGGGCGACACGTACGGGCGCGCTCGCATCGATGGCGGGCGGCATACTCGTCTACTGCACGGCGATGGCGGCGGGCTTCAAGCCGCTCGGGCTGCACCCCATTGCCGTCGGCATCACGGTCTCGCTCCTCTTTTTCCTCCTCGGGAACCTCTGGGAGCGGTGCCGGCAGGGCGAAGCTTGACAAGGCCTAACCGCGCGGGTATAATGAAGACACAAAAAGAGTGACTGACGAGTGGTTCCGTCGGTCTCTCCCTAGAATCAAATATGTTCTTGAAGAAAGAGCCTTCGTTACCTTGCGTAAGGTTCTTTTTTCTTGCCTATTCCAGGAACAAGAATATGATGTTGACCGCGAGCGTTGCCGCCGCTAGCACGAGCGAGAGTATTTCATACAGGCTCAAATGCACATCACCTCCCTTGCGGGAGAAAACCTGCGATCGTCAGTCACCTGGAAATATTATAGCACAAAAGCCAGAGAAAAGAAACGTGTGTTTCTTATTTTTGCGAAATGACCAGCGGGACGAAATATGCCTCCGTGCCCGCAATCTCCTCGGGGGAAAAGCGTGCGCCGACGGCAGAGGGCCGGTCGAAGAGCATGAAGCACGAGAGCGTCAGGCAGCCCTCCGTCGTGCCGGAATCGACGGTGTGGACAAAGCGCGGCTGGCGGATGAACTCTTGATACATCGCCTTCCTGCTTCCGCGGCAGATGATGTCGTCCGCGTTGTCGGGCTGCTTCTCCCGAACCATTGCCGCCCGTCCGCCGCGCTTTTCGACGAGGCTGACGCTGCGCCCCTCGCGTCCCCAGATCTCCTTGCGGATGTAGGTGCCGTCCGCAAGCGATGCGAAGTCGTCCTCGAAATAGGACGGGGCGAGCCAGCGGCGGATGAGCGCACATTCCTCCGCAGAGAAGAACTGCTCCGTCTGTGCGAGGGCATAGACGAGTGCCATAAAGGACTTGTTCTGCAGAATGATCGCTTCGGGCGGGTTTATCAGCGCAAATTTTCCCGCTTTGTATAAGTCGAGGAACATCTGCCCCAGCGGATCTCCGTCCGGTGTGCGTTCGTCGATCAAAATCTCCATCGGGTGCAGACGATAGAGTGCAGATGCATATGCGTTGTCTGCAAGAGGAAGCCCTTTTGCATCAATCTCTATCTCGTAGAACGAGCGGAAGCGGATATCTCCATGCTCTGCACCCTCCTGCATGAGACGCATGAGAAAGCGCGTGGTCGCAAGATCCTCCGGGTAGTCATCGAAGCAGCTGAAGAGGAAGGTGCGCCGCATGAGCGCCCGTGTTCGGAGATCGGCAACGGGCGCGCAGAGACGATCGTGGATGCGTGCGAGAAAGCTCCGCAGCTGGGAGAGTGCCTCCGCATTCGGATCCTGTCTGCCGAAATACGCGGCCGCAGCGCTGTTGGCATAAAACGATTCAATGATAAAACAGGGCGTATCTGCATTGATCTCAACCATGCGGATATGCCCTTTCTCGTCGAGGACGAAGTCGAAGCGTGCAAGCCATGTCGGCAGATGAAATGCATTCGGAATGCGCAGATAGGGCAGCAGCTCCTCCGGCATATCCATTGCGCGGGCGAAGCTGTCCGGCGCCTGCTGAAAGACCTTCGCCGCCTTGCAGAAGACGGCGAAGAGGGCAGCGGAGGCCGTGCGGAGCTCGTCGTAGACTTCCTGCGGGAACTCCTGTGCCGTATGCGCGGGGTAGCGGTCGGCATAGTCGCCGTAGCGGATGTAGGTAAAGATGTCGGGATCGAGCGTGTCGATGTAGGTCGGCTTTTGGTTTGTCTGCATCTCTTACGACCCTCCCGAGGAGCGGATGCCTGCCTGGCCGAAGCCGGATTTTCGGCTGACCTCGCCGGACTGAGAGCTCTTTCGTTCGTTGTACCTGCCGCGCCCCGCAAAGATGTGAGATGCGCCGTGTCCATGGTTCTGTTTGGAAGCCGCGGCAGGTTCTTCGGGGAGCGGGGACAGAGGCGCGTTTGTCCGGTATGTCATGTGTGCGAGATCCATGGATCCGCCGGGATAGGAGAATCCGTGAAACGCAAAATAGTTCGGCGCCATGGGGGCGAGGAGGCTCGCCGTGCCATAGAGCCATACGAGGCTGCCCGCACCGTCGCTGCGAAAGGTCACGGCAGTGTTGTCGTCGTAGAGCGCTGTCTCCGTCCCGTCGCCGTTGTTGAGCAGGGTGAAGCGGCGGTCATAGGCGTCCGAGAGGCGCACCTCGCCTGCATTCCACTCCGGATGCACCGCCTCGCACACGGCGTAGGAGATGTCATTCCGATGGATGTACGCCGCGCCGAGCGCGCCGACCGAGGCAAATGCGGCGGCGAGGATGGCGGCCTTGCGCCCCATGTTTTCCATGCAGAATCTCCTCAATGCACAGCGCCGCTGATGACAAGCGAAAGCCCTACAAAGATGCCGAAGACGAGGATGCCCGCTGCCGTATTGCCGCGCTTGATCTCCTCGGCAAGCCCGTATTTGCGGTGCCAGGCATTGATGACGAAAAAGCCGCATACGAAGCAGATGATCCCGATCGCTGCGTAGAGCGCGCTCGCCAGCACGCCCTGGAGAAAATCGGGCGGCACGGCGTCATAGGCAGGGGAGATGATGACGGCGCGCAGAATCTCGCCGATGCCGATGAAGGAGCCGGCCGAGAGCCACGCGACCGCGCGGTTGCCCCGCCGGATCTCCTCGGCGAAATTGCCGGGGATGAAGAAGTCCATTACGATGTTCGACACAATCATGAGCAGAATGCCGAACGCGGCGTAGAATGCGGTGAGTATGAGTGCGGATTGGTCAATCATGTGCGTTCTCCTATCGTCTGTGAGTCGTTTGCAAAAGCGGGGGATTAGTGTGCAAGATGCCGTGTGCGGCGCTGCGTGTCCTCGCTCGCAGAGGCTGCCGGCGCGGGGGCAGCCGCAGGAGCTGCGGATGCGGCTGCATTTGGCGCTGTGCCCGCAGGTGCTGCGGGAGCAGTAACTGCTCCCGAACCCTCCTGTTCCACCGTCACACCCGCACGCCCGCGCTGATCGCCTGTGCATACGAGCACGCCATAGCGAGCGAGGATGTGACCGCGCTGCAGCTGATCGGCAGCGGGAGCGGCGTCGGTGGGCGCTTCAATGAGGACGATGCGTGCCGTTCCGTCTGCCGCAGCTGTAATGCGTGCGAGTTCCGTCTGCGTGCGGATGATGATCGGGTGCTCTGCATCGTGCAGATCTTCATAGGCATCCTGCACCCTGCCGTCCACGCCCTCGATGAGATCGAGCGCGGCGCTGGCGGCATCAATATGCGCCGTATAGATGCGTGCACCACCCTCCTCCGCTTCCTCCGCATAGTAAGGCGCATCGGCAAGCCGTTCATGCAGGGCGTAGGGCATGTTCACGAAACGGCGGAAGTCATGCCAATCGCCCTTGCCGAGATCGGTCACACCACCGAAAAGGAAGGCTGCGATGATGGCGGCATAAGCCACGGTGGCCCCCATAATCACGCTGTTTTTTGTGAAGCGGTTCAGGGATTTTCTGCATGCAGCTGCCATCAGCCGGTCGCGTTCGGCAGACGGTGCATCGTTGGGAACGATGTCGGACGCAGCAATCTTCGTCCCGCGGGAGCCGCTCTTTGTGCCCTCCCAGTTCTCGAGGAAGAACATCTCCGCGCCGTCTGCACTCTCGTATTGTTCGTACTCTGCCGTATCGCCGACAGCGGCATCCGTATCGCCCCAGACACCGGTGACGAGCTCCATTCCTTTGTCGTGCAGGCGGTAGCCCTGCGGCGGGGAAACACGGGCGACGGGATGAGAGAGGCTGCACGAGAGCCCGCTGTCTGCGATTGTCAGCCAAATGCGATCATTGCTGTTGGACGTAATAAGACCGTACTCTGTCCATACATCGTCCGATGCCTTCTCCTTGTAGCAAATCTTTTCTGCGATGATGTAGGATGTCCCTTTGATCTTGAGTCCCGTCCAGCAGTCGAAGTCCATGCGCGTGCTCCCTTCGTTTCTTTTAACGGACGCATTTCAGCAAATTACAGTCGATTACAGCGAAAAATAGATGCCCTCCACAATGAGCACCATTATGCTTGCGCCCGCCGCACAGCGGAAGAGACTCGCCCCGTTCCATGCGAGGAAGGCGGCAAATGCAAATGCCGCCGCGCCGGCAAGCGGCGTGCGCGTCGCCTCTACGATGGCGGGGAAGGTCATGACGGAAAGCGTTACATAGGGGACGTAGAAGAGGAAAGAGCGGACAAAAACGTTTTTGATCTCGCGCCGCAGGAGAAGCGCCGGGGTGAGGCGGATGGCGATGGTCACCGCGCTCATGACGGCAATGTAGATCCATATATCACGCATTGCGGCCCTCCTGTTCTTCCTTGATCGGGCAGAGTGCTGCGCCGATTCCGGCGATGAGGAGGGTGAGAATGATCGTGCGGGTGCCGTCCGAGAGCTCGCTCAGGCCGGGAGCATATGCTGCCGCGGCGGACAGGACGAAACTGGCGGCGACCATGGCGGCGATGGGGCGGCTTTTCTTTGTCGGCGGGAGGATGATCCATGTGAACATCCCGTAGAGTGCGACCGAGAGTGCGGACAGCGCCATCGCGGGGAGAACGTCGCCCGCTGCGATGCCGATCGCCGTGCCGGCGGACCATGCGGGGACGGAGATTGCCATCGCACCGTAGTTGTAGTATGGATCCAGTGTGCCGCCGCGCGCGACCGTGATGCCGAAGATCTCATCCGTCACGCCGAAACTCACGGCGAGGCGGTGCAGGAGAGGCAGCTCCGGCGAGAAGCGCTGCGTCAGCGCAGCAGCCATGAGGAAGTAGCGTGCGTTTGCAACGAGGGTCAGCACGGCGATCTCAAGGTAGGGCGCCTGTGCCGCGATCACGGTGAAGCCCGCGTATTCGCCCGCCGAGGCAATGTTCACCATGCTCGTCACGAAGCCCTGCCATGGGGTCAGTCCCGCCGTCTGCGCGAGAATCCCGAGGGTGAACGCCACGACAAAATAGCCGAGTGCAATCGGCACGCCGTCGTGCACGCCCTCGATGAACACCGCGCGCCGCGATGCGCCGAGCCGTTCCTCCATCATAGACCTCACCTCGTTATTTGATTTACTTATTGTAGGATAAATCGGCCGTTTTGTAAATCGGACGGAGGCGGGATATTTTCGGCGCTGCTCAATTATGCCCGGGCCAGGAGATATGCGGCGGCCTTTTCGGTTCCGTTTTCCGCATTGATTCGTTCGCCCAACAGCGCTGCCCTTTCGATGAGTGCTGCATCGTCAAATGACAGGAAAATCTTAGCCAGTGTTTCTTCTGTGAGGCTGCTCTCTGCAGCGGGTGGCGGTGAGATGCCGCGCCGATATACGCGCGCGGCCCAGAACGGCTGATCCACGGCGAAGGGCATAATGAACTGCGGTACGCCTCCCGCTATGGCCGCGGCTGTCGTGCCTGCGCCGCCGTGATGGACGACGGCCTTTGCACGGCGAAAGAGCTCTGTGTACGGAGCCTGCTTTATGACTAGGATCGGAGCGCTGCCGCTCGGACGGATGCCCGTGTTTCCGCTTACAATGATCGCCCTGCTGCCGGTCCTGTTCAATGCGCCGGAGAGAATCTCCATAAAGCGGGCAGGATGTTTCAGCGGCATGCTGCCGAAGGCCACAACAATCGGCTTTGCTCCGTTTGCCAAAAAATCCGCAGCTTCTTCCGGCAGCGTCTCCCTGCTCTGCAGGAAAAAGAATCCCGGCAGCTGGACGTGCCCGTTCCAGCTGGAAACATCCTCAAAAAGGTATTTGCTGACCGGGTAAACGATGGGGATCTTTTCCTCGTCCATATGGTAGGTATACTGTCCCGCGCTCCTTTTCCCGAGCCCTAATGTACGCACTCTGAAATCGTTGATCTCCTTGATGTATGTGTGTTCCGCCTTCGCGTTCAGCGCGTAGGACAGCCGATTGATTCGCGCGCCGAAGTTCCTGCCGCCGAAGACCGCAAGGCACGAGAACTCCGTTATGGGATATGTGGTCGGAATGGGCGGCATGGAAATACAGGGAATGTTCAAATGCATTGCAATGTCCGGTACGGCAAAAGCTTTTGGATGGTACACGATCATATCGCAACCGCATGCCGCTTCGTAAAAGTCGTCAAAAGTTTTTCGGTATCCCGGGCGAATGATTTCATGGGTCATCTTCCATGCTAGGCGCAGGTTCTTCCAGGGAGATTCCAAGACGCGCCGGCCCTCCTCCGTTGAGGACAAATGCATCAAATCCAGCGCAGCCCGCCTGTACTCCACAGACGCTGCCTCAATCAGATCTCTGAAACTCTCGCTCGTGCAGACAACGGCGCTGTGTCCCTGCCGAACAAGTTCCTTGGCCAGCGCCAGATAGGGCTGCACATCCCCTCGTGTCCCAAGGGTCAAGAAGGCAATTCTCATCTTAGATATCCTCTGCATCACGGACAATCTTCAAATATAAAAAGTCATGCAGGAGTATTCCCTGCATGACCATTTTGTTTGCTGCTGCGTCTCAGCCGAGCTCATAGCCCGCGTCGTCGAGGACGGCGGCAAGATCTGCGGCGGGGATGTCACGGCTCGCCGTGAAGGTGGCCGTACCCGCCTCGAGGCTGACGCTGACGTCCGAGACGCCCTCCATGCCGGAGAGTGCCTTGGTGACGTGCTTGACACAGTTAGGGCAGGTCATGCCCTTGACATTGATGGTCTTTTGCATAGCAGTTTCTTCCTTTCTGTGGACGGCGGAGATCTCCGCCGCTGTCTCATCCATCGCGGGGGCGATGGCGGTTATCTCGGGTTCGATGTCGGTCTGCTCGGCCGCTGCAGCCGCCTCGTGCACAATGGCAAAAAAGCGCAGGCGCAGGGCGTTCAGCACGACGCAGACACTCGAGAGGCTCATCGCCGCCGCGCCGATCATCGGCGAGAGTTTCACGCCGAAGGCGGGGTAGAGTACGCCCGCTGCGAGCGGGATGCCGATGACGTTGTAGAAGAACGCCCAGAAGAGGTTCTCCTTGATGTTCCGCATGACGCTGCGCGAGAGGCGGATGGCACTCACCGCGTCGAGGAGGTCGCTTCGGACGAGCACGGCGTCCGCGCTGTCGACAGCGACGTCGGTCCCCGCGCCGATGGCAATGCCGAGATCCGCCTGCACGAGGGCAGGCGCGTCGTTCACGCCGTCGCCGATCATCGCGACGCGGTGTCCCTCCTGCTGCAGCCGCTCCACATGGGCGCGTTTTTCGCTCGGGAGGACGCCTGCGATGACGTGATCGATGCCGAGCCGCGCGGCAATTACCTGCGCCGTGCGCGCATCGTCACCTGTGAGCATGACGGGCGTGAGACCCATCGCCTTCATCTGAGCAACTGCCGCGGCGCTGGTCGGCTTCTCCGCATCGCGGACGCCGAGGAGACCGACAGCGCGATTCTCACGCACGACGGCGAGTGCCGTCTCGCCGCGTTCTGCCATATCAGCGAGTGCCGCCGTGATCTCCTCCGAGAGAGGGACGTTCAGCTCCGCCAGAAGAGCGGCGTTGCCCGCCGCACAGTCTGCGCCCCCGACGCGCGCACGTACGCCCCTGCCGAACACCGCCTGAAAATCCGCGGCAGCGGGAACATCAAGCGCTTTTCGCTCCGCATAGGAGCGGATGGCAGCGGCAATGGGATGCTCGCTGCCCGCCTCGAGTGCGGCCGCCAGCGCGATGAGCTCGTCCGCCGTGATGCCGATGGGGCGGATGCTGACGAGCTGCGGGCGACCCTGGGTGAGCGTACCCGTCTTGTCCATAAGGACGGTGTCAATATTTCCCGCAGTCTCGAGCGCTGCGCCCGACTTGATGAGGATGCCGTGCGCCGCGCCTCGGCCCGTGCCGACCATGATTGCAACGGGCGTTGCGAGGCCGAGTGCGCAGGGGCAGGAGATGACGAGGATGGAGATCGTGATGGAGAAGGCGAACTCAACGCTCGCGCCCATCATGAGCCAGATGCCGCCTGCCGCGAGGGCGACGGCAATCACAACGGGGACAAAGACGGCCGACACGCGGTCGGCGAGGCGTGCGATCGGTGCCTTGGACCCGCTCGCATCGTCCACCAGACGGATCAGCTGACGGATGGTTGTGTCCTCGCCGACGCGCGTTGCCGTGAAGCGGATCGTCCCCTCGATGTTGAGCGTCCCCGAGGTAACGGCATCGCCCTTGGCCTTCGGGACGGGCATGGACTCGCCCGTCACCGCGGACTCATCGACGCTCGTCGCGCCTTCCGTCACCGTTCCGTCGACGGGGATGCGCGCGCCGGGACGTACGATGACAGTATCGCCGAGAGAGAGCGCCGTGACCGGCACGATCTGCTCGCTGCCGTCACGGACGACTGTCGCCTCGGCGGGCGCCAGCTGCATGAGTGCCGTGAGCGCGCCTGTCGTCTGTCCCTTTGCCCGTGCCTCGAGGTATTTGCCGACGGTGATGAGCGTGACGATCATGCCTGCCGACTCGAAGTAGAGGTTCGTGCTGTACTCCGCCGCAAGCGCGAGATCGCCGTGGCCGAGCCCCCAGCTCATGCGGAACATCGCGAACACGCCGAAGAGCGCGGACGCCATCGAGCCGATCCCAACGAGGGAATCCATATTCGGTGCGCCGTGCAGGAGATTGCGGAATCCGTTGACGTAGTATGGACGATTTACATACATGATGGGGAGGATGAGCACGAACTGCGCGAGCGCAAACGAGAGTGCATTCTCCGCACCCCAGAAGATGTCCGCGAATCCCGCGGGGTAGGGTATGCCCCACATGCTCAGCATGTGGCTCATCGCAATGTACATTGTCGGCAGGAGGAAGAGGATCGAGACGAGGAGGCGCGACCGCATGGCGCGGATTTCCTTCTCGGGTGCAGACGCCCCATCCGTCTTTGCCGCGGCGTTCTGTGCGCCGGGGGCCGCCTTGACGCTCGCGCCGTAGCCCGCGTCCTCGACCGCCGCAATGATTGCGGCAGGATTGGCGGCCGCCTCATCATAGGCGAGCGTCATCGTATTTGTAAGGAGATTGACGGAGACATCCGCCGTCCCCTCTATTTTTTTCACAGCGCGCTCCACGCGCGCCGCACACGCCGAGCAGGTCATGCCCGTGACGTTGAATGTTTCCTTTCGCATAAAAAATCCTTTTCTATTTTTTAGAAGATTTTTCGTTACATTATAGCATTCCTGTCAAGACTTAATAATGAGAAAAATTTTCGAAAGAGATTGCGCCCATGCATGAGAGATGTTATCATCAACGTATCGAATGAACGTCATCCAAAGGGGGATTTTATGATGGCAAAGATTGCAGTTGTATTTTGGAGCGGCTCCGGCAATACGGAGGCGATGGCGAACGCAGTCGTCGAGGGGGTGAAAAAAGGCGGTGCCGAGGCCGAACTCATCCGGGTGGGCGATTTTTCGGCGGACCGCATTGCGGACTATGACGGCGTGCTCATGGGCTGTCCCGCCTGCGGTACAGAGGAGCTCGACGAGACAGAGTTCGAGCCGTTCTTCGAAGAGGCAGAGGGCAAACTCTCGGGCGTCAAGGTCGGGCTCTTCGGCTCCTATGGCTGGGGCGGCGGTATGTTCATGGAGACGTGGACGGAGCGCACGCAGGAAGCGGGCGCGAACATGGTCGCGGACGGCGTGACGTGCGAGAATGAGCCGGACGACGATGCGCTCGCGCGCTGCAGAGAGCTCGGCGCAGCGATGGCAAAGGCGGTCGGCTGAGACAAGTGAATGAAGAGGCTGCGGTACGAAGTGAGATATTCGTACCGCAGCCTCTTTTGATGCGGGCACTTGCGGACAATGGCCGGAATGCTTGAAAAGCATCCCCGCATGTCGTATGATAGTCTATACATACTTACCGATAAGGAATGATACGAATGGAACTGAAGATATTCACGACGTTCCGGACAATCGTGCGCACGGGCAGCTTTACAAAGGCGGCGCGTCTCCTCAGCTACACGCCGTCGACGATCACGTTCCACATCGCGCAGCTGGAAAAGCTGACTGGCGTACCGCTTTTTGAGAAAAGCGGGCGGCGCATGATCCTGACAAAGGCGGGCGAGGCACTGATTCCCTATGTGGACGAGGTGCTTGCGGCGGCGAACAAAATCAAGAACTTTCAATACGGCATTGCCGCCTATCAGGGGACGCTCACGGTCGGCGCGCCGGAGTCGCTGCTCTGCTTCCGTCTGCCGCCCCTGCTCAAGCGTCTGCATGCGCATGCTCCGCGCGTCGATCTGCGCCTGCGTTCGCTCACGAGCCGCGATGTCGTTGCGGCGCTCAGCGACGGGCAGCTCGACGTCGGCTTCGCGTACGCGATCCATGAGAGAGACAAGGAGAACCTTGCGTTCTGGACGTTCGAGGAGAGTCCCGTGCATTTTTACACCTCGGCCGGCACAGCCGCATGGTGCCCGGACTTACGTGAGCAGGAGATGGAGATCAACGAGATGCCGCTGATCATGATGCCGCGCCCGGGCGAGATTCGCCAGATGGCGGACGACTATCTGCGGCAGCGGGGGATCTCGTTTACGAATATGATTGAGCTGCGGAGCACGCAGACCATCATCAATCTGGTTGAGAACGACATGGGGATTGCACTGCTGCCGGATCATGCGGTGCGGGAACGCAGCGCCCTCGGCCGGCTGACCGCGGCGCAGTCGGATCCGATGACCGTCACGTCATACTACGGGGTTCACCGGAACAAATGGCGCAGTCCCGCAATGAATCTATTCCTTGAGATCCTTGGGGAGGAGAGCGGACACCCGGGCGGGGAGGAACTGTTTTGTGATGAGGGGGATGCTGATGCAGCCGATTGCCGCTGAGGAGATTCGCGACTTTGACACGAGCCTCGACCTGCTGTGGGCGCGGCGCGATCTCGTTGTCGCTGCAGCGGGGGCGCTCATCTGTTTTCGTTCGATCTACCGGCGCGCACTGCAGATCGGCGCGCTCGGGCGGTTTCGCTATGCCGCCGTGCGGGCAGAGGATTATGTGCTCGGAACGGCGGAGGATGCGATCCGGGATGCGGTGCGGGATGCCGCACGTCTGCCCGGTGCGCGCGCGGTCGTGATCTATCTCTCCTGCCTTGACATCCTCACGCGCCCGGACTTTGCAGACATCGAGCGCACGCTCTCGGCGGAGACGGGCTGCATCGTGCGCTGTTTCTTTCGCGGGCCGCTGGCAAAGGCGGATGGCATCCGGCACGAGACCGCAGAGGAGCTCCTCGCCGCGCTGCCGCCGGAGGAGGGGGCTGTCACGGCGCCGGCCCAGCTGCCGCCGCCGATGAGCGATACGGCGGGCGTGGCGGATTTCCTGCGTGCGGACGGCGCAGCGCATGTGCTTGTCACCCCGTCGGGCTGCCGCAATGCGCTCGCACGCATGGATCTCATGGCGGAGCGCAGCGATGTCTATGCGCTCATACCGCAGGCGGAGGACTACATCTTCGGCATGGAGGAGACTGCTGCCGCAGAGACCGGTGCGCTTGCGGCAGAGGGAGCCTTCCGCACGGTGCATCTCCTCAGCTCACCCGTGCCCGCATTCATGGCGATGGAGACCGCGCCGGTCCTGCAGGCAGCGGAGGAGCAGGGCTGCCGCGCGTGTGCACCGCCGACGGACGGCTTTCATGATGCCGTGTACGGCGCTGCAGAGGCGGCACTTCGTCTTGTGCAGGAGGCGGCCGATGGATGGCGGGAGGCGGGGCGGACGGTCCTCGTCCTCGGGTACAGTCCGCTGCTGTTCGGCGATATGGCGCAGCTGGATGCCCCGATTGATTTTCTCACTGCGTACGGCTGCGATGTGCGCACTGCAGGGCGCGATGCACTGACCGAACGCCCCGCGCTGGTCTGGCTGGTATCTGCTGCCGGCGTGTCTGCGGCGGAATGGCTGCGCAGTGAATACGATGTGCCCGTTGTCCGCAGCCTGCCGCTCGGGGATGCGGGCCGGACGGCCTGGCGGGCTGAGATCGCTGCGGCGCTCGGTTTGTCCCCAGAGGATGCAGGTGCGGAGCAGGCAGCGGGAGATGTGCGTGCGGACAAGATACTCATCATCGCCGATCCGATTGCTGCCGCAGGCATTGACCGCCTGCTCGGCACATGTGGATTTCGCAATATCCGCTGCGCGGCCTATGCGTGGGACGAGGAGACGGCGGGGTTGTACCGCCAGGCGGCGGCCGGGGCTGACGTGCTCATCTTTCGCAGGGCTGTGGAGTTGCAGCCCGCATGGGATGCGGCAGACGTTGTCATTGCCGATCCTGCGCTGCTGCCCGCGATGGGGGAGAAGCGCCTCGTTCCGCTGCCGTCGGGGCTGCTTTCGGGCAGAGATGCCGCGGGAGAGGAGAGCGGCGTGCTTGGCACGGACTTCGCTGCAGTGCTGGACGCGTTTTTGAAAGGCTGATATTTCAAAAATATTGAAATATCGTTTTGAATCTATTCGATTGTATTTAATCGTAGACTATGATAATCTTTCCGTCGATTCATAGCTTCGATACAAAGGATGGTTCAAAATGGCACGGAAGAAGAAAATTGCTCTGCTCCTCGCATGTCTGACGGGCACGGGCATGATGAGCACTGCTGCTGCCGAGGAGCATCCGCAGACAGAGGCGGCAGAGGAGATGGACACCTATGACCTGCCCGAGGTAACGGTGATCGGACTGCGCCGCCCCGCAGACACCGCGGCGCGCAGAAGTCTGCCCGGCGGATTCCAGGCAGAGCAGACGAATTTCGGCCTGCTGGGCGATCGGGACGTGATGCAGGTGCCGTATACGGCGCAGAGCCTCACAACGAAGAACTTCGATACGTTTTCTGCGCCGTCGGGCGACGTGAATCAGGTTCTCGCGAATGTGCCGTCGCTGCGCGTGGGCACCTCGCTCATCAAGACGGACTTCTCCGCGCGCGGGATGCTTGCGAACGGTTCGGCGATGTATCTCAACAATGTGCCGGGCTTCTTCATCATGGCAGCTGGTCCGGTAACGAATACGATTGGACGTGCCGATGTTATGGTCGGGCCTGCGGCAACGCTTTCCGGCTCGGTGCAGTCCTACAATGGTCCCGACGGCGGCCAGCCGGTCTCCGTCTACCTCTACACGAAACGGCCGGAGAAGCGCGATTTCACGCGCTACCGGCAGACGATGGGCGGCTACGGACACTACGGCGGCTATATCGACGTGAACCGCAGCGGTCTCGGCGACGGGACGTTTGGTGTGCGTGTCTACGGCGAGCACAGTGAGGGGAATTTCGCCGTGAGCGGTGCGGGACGGCAAAAGACGAACCTCTTTGTCGATGTCAGCCGCGAGACGCCGAAGAGCACGACGAACTTCTTCGGCGGATACTACAAGGACCGCCTGCGCGGAACGGAGCGGCGCTTCGAGATCCAGCGCGCAGCGCGGCAGGTGCCGGGCGCACCCGATGCGAGCCGCAGCTACGATGATCCGAACCTCATGCACAGCGACTGGGACGGCTATCAGATCACGCTCAACCACGAGCAGAAGATCAATCCGCATACGAAGTGGTTCCTGAACGCCGGCACGAACGACATGACGAACCGCCCCTTCATCTACTGGGGTCAGGTTACGATCGATGGGGACGGCAACCTGCGCGGCAACCGCGTCTGGTCGCAGTATTTCTATCTCAAGAGCCGCTACGGACAGATCGGGGTAAACCATAAATTCCGCACGGGCGCAGCGGAGCATGACGTGACGCTCGCCGTGGACCGCTCGTGGCGCGTCCAGTACAACAATACGCGGAGAGATACTCCAAATGCTCATGTGACAGGCAATATCTACTCCGGCATCATCTATCGGCCCTCGATCTACAGCTACGACATCTCCGGCAGCCTCGGCCAGAAGTTCCAGTATCAGGAGATGGATACGAGCATCAACCTGATGGACAATGTAAAGATCGGGAAGTGGAATCTGCTCGCGGCCGTCACGCGCCGCCACGGAAACTACCGCGGCGCAGCTGCAGGCAGCGAGACGAAGGATACGCAGTATGCGCCCACGTTCGGCGTGACCTATGCGCCGACGGACCGCCTCTCGGTCTACGGCGCGTATGCAAAAGCCACGACGCGCGGGCAGGTGGTCGGCAGCGGCTATGTCAACGAGGGGGCGATTCTCCCCGCAGTAAAGGTCACGCAGAAGGAAGTCGGCGTAAATACAAGTTCGGCAGCATGTATGCCGCACTCGCCTATTTCGACGTGAACCAGCCGAACTATGTCGATGTCGCGAATCCCGCCGTTCCGGGGACGAAGTTCCGCCGCCTCAACGGCGAGAATCGCTACCGCGGCCTTGACCTCAGCGTCACGGGCGCAGCCGCGCCGAAATGGAACGTATTCGGCGGGATTCAGTACCTCCGTGCGCGCCAGCAGCGGACGCAGGGCGGCGTAAACGACGGCCTGCCGACGGACAGCTCGGCGCCGTGGAGCGCCGTTGTCGGGCTTGAGTATATGCCGAATGCGGACTGGACCATCACGGGGCGTATGAACTACGTTTCGCGCGGCACGATCATCGGCACCGGCCGCCGCGAACTCTCCGTGCCGTCCTCGGCGGTATTTGATCTCTTTGCCAGCTATCGGACGAAGATCGGGACGACGCCGGTCTCCGTGCAGGCATCCGTCTACAACGTATTCAACCGCAGTTACTGGATTCTGCAGCCGGGACAGGGGAGCAAGCTCCTGCTCTCGATGCCGCGGACGTTTATGCTCTCCGCAACGTTTGATCTCTGAGGTACAGACGGGACCGTTTCTGAGGCGAATATGCCTGCGGGGGCGGTCCCGTATTCTAATTTATTCGGATTCGGAGGATGATCATGAAACATCGTTTGCCAATTGGTTTTCTTGCAGCGCTGATGCTCCTCTGCGCCGTGCTCGCAGGATGCGGGCAGCAGCAGACATCCGCGCCCAAGGCGGAACGAGTCGTGACGGACACGACTGGACGCGAGGTGCATTTGCCGGGAGAGGTCAAGAGCATCGCCGTTGTGCCGATCCCGTGGGCATCTGTTGCCTTTGCGGTGGACGGTTCGGCGGACCGCATTGCGGGCATGCACCCGTCGGCGAAGGCGTCGTATGAGAAGTCCATGCTCAAGGTGCTTGCACCGGGGATGGCGAATGCCGCAACAGACTTTGTCGGGCAGGACTTCTCCCTCCACATGGAGGAACTCGGCAAGCTGAACCCAAGTGCCATCATCGTCTGGAACTACCAGGAGGATGAGATCGCGCAGCTCGAGAAGCTGAAGGTTCCAACGATTGCGCTGAAGTACGGCACCCTGGAGGATGTCCAGAACGGCATCCGCGTCATCGGGCAGGTGTTCGGCAAGGAGCAGCGCGCCGAGGAGCTGGTGCGCTTTCAGCAGGAGATCATGGCGTATTTTGAGACGAAAAAGACGGCGCTCGAAGGCAAAGCAAAGCCGAAGGTGCTCTACCTGCGCGATCGCGATCTCAAGGTTGCGGCGGGCGGAACCGTCAACACGATGATGATCGAGACGGCGGGCGGCGTGAATATCGCAAAGGAGCTGCAGGGGCAGTGGACTCCGGTCACGATGGAGCAGGTCGCTGCGTGGGATCCCGATGTCATCATCCTCAGCAATTTTGACCCGATTCAGCCGGCCGATCTCTTCGAGGATAAACTTGAAGGACAGAACTGGAAGAATATCAAGGCGGTGCGTGAGGGGCATGTCTACAAGGCACCGATCGGTCTGTACCGCTGGGATGCGCCCTGCGTCGAGACGCCGCTGATGATCAAGTGGATTGCGCAGAAGCTGCATCCAGAGGTGTTCGACGATTACCGCCTGGCGGACGATCTGCGCGGATTCTATGAGAAATTCTTCTCATACACGCTGACGGATGCTGATCTCAAGATGATTCTGCATGAGTGAGGGCACGTATGAAAAAGCGTAGTGCTCTCCTGTGGATTGCGTTCGGCGTCCTGCTGATCGCCGTCTTTTTCTTGTCGCTTGCGGCGGGACGCTTTGCAATCGCGCCCGGCGAAGTCTGTGACATTCTCATGCGCGCGGCCGGAGGCAATGCGGGGACGGATATGGCGTCGACCGTGGTTCTGGAGCTGCGCCTGCCGCGGACGCTCCTCGCCATGCTCGTTGGCGCGGGGCTTTCGCTCTCGGGCGCGGCCTACCAGGGTATTTTCCGCAATCCGCTCGTCAGCCCCGACGTGCTCGGTGTCTCAAGCGGCGCAGGGTTCGGCGCCGTGCTCGGCATCCTCCTCTGGGGGACGGGCACGGGGACCTCGGTCATCGCTTTCGTCTGCGGCATGGCGAGTGTCGGGCTCGCGTACTACTTCTCGCGCAGCCGCGGCTCCATCTCGATGATGTCGCTCGTGCTCTCGGGCATCATCATTTCGTCGATCTTCTCCGCGCTCATCTCGCTCGTGAAATATGCCGCCGACCCCTATGACAAGCTGCCGGCCATTACATACTGGCTCATGGGCAGTCTTGGCAAGGCGGACTTTGATAAACTCCAGATCATCGGACTGCCGATGATTGCCGCAGGCGCGCTCCTGATCGCGATCCGCTGGCGCATCAACATCCTCTCGCTCGGCGAGGAGGAGGCGCGCAGCCTCGGGGTGAATCCCGCGCGCATCCGCAACATTGCCATTGTCGCGGCGACGATCCTCACGGCACTCTCGGTGACAGCCTGCGGCATTGTCGGCTGGGTCGGGCTCGTCATCCCGCACATGTGCCGCCGCATGGTCGGCGTCGATCATGCGCGGCTCCTGCCCGCGGCGTGCTTCACGGGGGCGATCTTCCTCGCGCTCGTCGATATCTGCGCACGGAGTCTCCTCGCAGCGGAGCTGCCGATCGGCATTCTCACGGCACTCCTCGGCGCGCCGTTCTTTGCGTTCCTGCTGAAGCGCACGCGGGAGAAACAGGGGGACTGGTCATGATTACGGTGAAGCATGCTGCCTTTTCCTACGACGGCAGAAACGAACTGTTCTCCGATCTCTCCTTCTCCCTCGCGGCGGGCGAGGTCCTCACCATTCTCGGGCGCAACGGCATCGGCAAGACCACGTTCCTGCGCTGCCTGCTCGGCATCCTGCCGTGGACGCGCGGGGAGTGCCTGGTGGACGGGCAGCGGCCCGATCCCGCTGTGGTCAGCGATGTGATCGGCTACGTGCCGCAGAGCCATGCGCCCGCCTTTCCCTACACCGTCTTTGAGATGGTCATGATGGGACGTGCGCGGCGCATCGGCCTCTTTCGGACCCCTGCGGCGGCAGACCGCGCGCGTGTTGCGGAGCTGCTCGATCTGGTCGGCATTCTGCCGCTCGCGGACCGTGCGGCGACCGAGCTGAGCGGCGGACAGCTGCAGATGGTCTACATCGCCCGCGCACTCGCGGTCGAGCCGAAGCTGATGATCCTCGACGAGCCGGAGGCACATCTGGACTTTCATAACCAGATGATTGTTCTGCGCCTGCTGAAGAAGCTGTCACTAGAGCAGAACATGACCATTGTCATGAACACGCATTCACCCGAGAACGCGCTCAAGATCTCGGACAAGAGTCTGCTCATGCGGCGCGGGGAGCAGCTCTTTGGGCCGACGGAAAGCCTGCTCATCGAGGAGAACCTTCGTCGGTTCTATGACATCGACTGCCGCATCACAGAGACCCGTATCGGGGATACGGTACATCGGGGGCTGCTGACGCTGCTGTGACGGCTTGACTGAGATACGGAACATCTTCACAATATACGCTAAAAAGGGCCTGCACACGTTCGGATGTGTGCAGGCCCTTCGTTTGGACGAAGGCTTGACGCAGGTGGTATGCTGAAAACAGATCCATTGACTGAAAGGAGCATACGATGCATCAGAGAATTGAGCGATTTGGGTTTTACTACGGGTTTCCCGTGTTTTTCATGACAACGAAGGACCGCGCGACCGGCGCGGACGATCTGACGCCGCTGTCCTCATCCTGGACGCTTGGCAATACGATGGTGATCGGCATTGGACAGGGGAATAAAGGCTTTCAAAATCTGGAAGAGAGTGCAGAGGCGACGTTCAGCGTGCCCGATGACACGCTCTATGAGCAGCTGAAGCGCATTGAAAAAACGACGGGCGTCCAAGAGCCCGCCGGTGTGAAAAAAGAGCTCGGCTATACCTATTGCCCGGATAAATTCGCGGCCGCCGGCCTCACGCGGCTGCCCGGCGAGACGGTGCGGACGGTGCGTGTCGCGGAGTGTCCCATCCATATTGAGACTGTCGTGGAGAGCATCACGCCCAAGGATTGGTTCGCCGTCGTTGTCTGCCGGATCACGGCGATCTTCGTCTCGGACGAACTGCTGCGGGACGGGCGGATCGACACGGCGAAGTGGCGCCCGCTCATCTACAAGTTCAAGGAGTATACGACGACGGGCGAGCGGATCGGTCTGAATTTCGGGTTCAGCGAGTACTGAGATTACAGTACGTCGCAGTACTCTTCTTTGCCCGTCATCATCTTGTCCGCGTAGGAGCAGAGCGGGACGATCTTCTTCCCCGCACGGCGTGCCTCGGCGACGATCTCCTCGATGAGGCGGCGGGCAATGCCCTGCCCTCCGTAGGCGGGGTCAACCTCGGTATGTGTGATGACCCAGCATCCGTGCGTGTCCTCGATCTCAGCGACGCCGACGAGCTTTTCTTTGTCATAGGCCGCACTGCGGGGCTGTTCCGCTTCAAATACGATCTGCATGGCGATTCCTCCTTTGTCCCGTATTGTAACGCATGAGGAATGTGCCTGTCCAGTATGCGGCAGCAGATTATAAATTGTGCACAGCAGGAAATCGGAGGGCTTTTCTCGAATACCGAATGCAGGTAAATTTTGTCAGCGAAAGGAGAAAAATATGGACAAGAAAGGCTATGCTCTGCTGAGCGATCCGTTTCAAAACAAGGGGACGGCGTTCCGTGCTGACGAGCGCGTGCAGTTTGGACTTACGGGTCTCCTGCCGCCGCATATTGATACGATTGCGGAGCAGGCGCAGCGCATCTATCAGCAGATGGAACGCAAGAGCTCGGGGATCGAGAAGCGCCGCTTTCTGATGGACGTATTCAACCGCAACCGCCGCCTGTTCTACTATGTGTTTCGTCAGCATATCGCAGAGCTCATGCCGATCGTCTACGATCCCGTGATCGCTGAGAGCATCGAGCAGTACAGCGAGCAGTTTATCAATCCGCAGGAGACGGCGTATCTCTCGATCGATCATCCGGAGGAGGTCGAGACGACGCTGCGGCAGGCGGCGGGCGACCGGGAGATCCGTCTCATCGTTGCAACGGACGCAGAGGGCATTCTCGGCATCGGCGACTGGGGGACGAACGGTGCCGATATCGCTGTCGGGAAGCTGATGGTCTATACCGCGGCGGCGGGGATTGACCCCGCATCGGTGCTGCCGGTCATGCTCGACTGCGGAACGAACCGCGCGAGCCTCCTGCAGGATCCACTCTACCTCGGCAATCGCCACGAACGCGTGCGGGGCAAGGCATACGACGACTTTATCGATGCCTTTGTGCAGACGGCAGAGCGGCTTTTCCCCCGTCTCTATCTCCACTTCGAGGACTTTGGACGCTCGAACGCGGCACCGATCCTGCGCCGGTACCAGAAGACCTATCCCGTCTTCAACGACGACTGCCAGGGGACGGGCATCATCACGCTCGCAGGACTCCTTGGCGCGATGAAGATCACGGGGCAGAAGCTCACAGAGCAGAGATACATGTGCTTCGGCGCGGGCACGGCAGGCGCGGGCATCACGAGCCGTATTTGCCGCGAGATGGTCGAGCAGGGGCTCATCGAGGAGGAGGCGCGCGGGCATTTCTACCTCGTGGACAAGCAGGGCCTCCTCTTTGACGACATGGGCGACCTGACGCCGGAGCAAAAGCCATTCGCGCGAAAACGCAGCGAGTTCGACCATGCGGATTCCCTCACGACGCTTACGGCTGCCGTGATGGCGGTAAAGCCGACCATCCTTGTCGGAACGTCGACAATGCCGGGCGCGTTCACAGAGACGATTGTGCGAGCGATGGCATCGTGGTGTGATCGTCCGATCATTTTTCCGCTGAGCAATCCGACGGAGCTTGCCGAGGCGACAGCGGAGGACCTCATTCGCTGGTCGGACGGGCGTGCGTTGGTTGCGACCGGCGTTCCGCGTGATCCGGTCTCCTACCGGGGCACGACCTACGAGATCGGACAGGCGAACAACGCACTCATCTATCCGGGACTCGGACTCGGCAGCATGGCGGTCGACGCGAAGCTCGTGACCGATGAGATGATCTCGGCCGCGGCGCATTCACTCGGCGCATTCCTTACGCCTGAGAAAAAGGGCGCTGCCGTCATCCCGCCCGTCACGCGTCTCACCGAGTTCTCTGCCGCTGTCGCTGTCGCCGTCGCGGAGTGTGCCGTGAAGCAGGGCCTGAACCGACGTGCGGCTGCGGATGTAAAGGCCGCTGTCGAGGAAATGGTCTGGAAGGCGGAATACTGACGCATTGAGAAATCCCCCTGCATCCCAAATATGGATGCAGGGGGATTTTGCCGTTCCGATGCCGTAAAGATCAGAAGAAGAATTCGACGCGGCCGAAGAGTTTCGAGACCTTGTCGTCGTTGGTTGTATTTAGGGGGTTCAGATCCTTGCCGTTGAAGTACTTCGCCGAGAGGACGACATTCGGGAACAGAGTATAGTCCGTCCCGATTTCGATGCCCTTTGTGAACTCCATTGCGCCGTCTGTTGTCGCTGCAGCGGATGCACCGCCGAGGTAGCGATAAGAGACGTATGCGCCCCACGAACCCTTGTCCTCGGGCTTTGCGCCCTTGTAGTCGTAACTGATCTGATAGGATTTCTTGTACTTGCTTGCCATGTTCAGATCCTTGTTGTTTGCGTACGCTGCTGAGAGGAAGTTGTTCTTGTCGAAGCTGTATCCTGCGTTCACGCCCCAGATGTTCATCTTGTCCTTGCCGCCGGTGAAGATCCTCAAATCATCCGAACTCAGGCGATAGTAGCCGCCGCCGATGGTAAAGCGGCCGTTGTACATAAGCTCTGCACCCTGATAGTTCGCCGGATCGTTGGGGAGGTCCTTATCGCTGATGCGGCCTGCTTGCAGCTTGACGCGCAGATCCTTGCCGAAGGAGACCTCGGCGCCCGAGAACTCGCGGTCAAAGATGAGCGCGCCCGGCTTTGCGTAGGCCTCTGCCGAGAGGAGCTCCATCTTGCCGAGCTTGACCTGGAAGTTGTCGTAGTCGCCCTGTGCCCATGCACGCTTGAGCGAGACCTTGTCGCTGCCGTCATTGCCGGCATCAGACTTCATCTTGGTCTCAGCATCGAGACGCGCATTGACGTGCCAGTGGCTGTTCACCTCTGCGCTCGGCTCAAGACGGAAGAGCAGGTTGTTGTCGTTTTTCTTTGTCCTGCCGTCAGCATTGCGGCTGAAATCTGCGCGCTCGCTCGTGTAGGTGTACTCGAGTTTGCCGTTCCACTTTACCATGTCCGCGTTGCGCTCGAGGTTCGAGACGCGCACGCCGAGGTTGTTGAGCTCATCCGCGAACTCAGCAGCCAGACGATCGACAAGCGCGCGGTCCGAGGCCGACATATTGCCCTTTGCCATCGCCTTTGCGACCATCTGCGCCATCTCGTAGCGCGTGATGTTGCGGTCGCCGCGGAACGTGCCGTCGCCGTAGCCCTCAATCACGCCGTCCGAGGCGAGCTGGGTTACAGCGTCGTATGCCCAGTGATCGCGCGGCACGTCGCTGAACGGATTTGCCGCAGCGAACGTCGTTCCTGCAGCTCCGATGACGAATGCCGCCGCGAGCGCAGATACGAGAGTTTTCTTCATGGGGAAGCCCCTCCTTTTGAAATCTGCAGGAATGGACATGTCCCGTCCGCCTCTGTTTCCAATGCAGCATTGTGTCCGCGGTGTACGAGCACACATCCGCTTCCTACGTTAATAATGAATGTATCATCATTATATATAAGTAAAAATCATTGTCAAGCAGAAACTTCCGAAAATAGAAAAATTAATGAGCACATCGGAATATATTTGTGCTTCTTACAAAAGAAGGGGCTCTGTGCTATAATGGAGAAAAGAATTTTCGGATTGAATTGATCGGGAGGAAAGCATCATGAATGAATCGATCAAAGCAGTAGAGAAGCTGCATCCCGAGACCGCGTTATCCGATGTCTCTGCATTCGGCAAGGAGACCGCCGCGCGTGCGGCAGAGTTCCATCGGGGAATTCCGGGGTATGAGCCGACCCCGCTCGCAGATCTCGTGCGGCTTTCGGCAGCGCTTGGCATCGGGCGGCTTGCGGTAAAGGATGAGAGCAAGCGCTTTGGCCTCAATGCGTTCAAGGCCCTCGGGGCGAGCTATGCCGTGGCGCGTTATCTCGCGCAGTATCTGGGTCTGCCCGAGAGTGAGATGACCTATGAGAACCTGCAGAAGCCGGCGTACCGCGAGCGTCTCCGCAATGTCATCCTCGTCACGGCGACGGACGGCAATCACGGGCGCGGCGTTGCATGGGCGGCGAAGCTGTTCGGTCTCTTTGCACACGTCTTTATGCCCAAGGGCGGCTCGCCCGAGCGCCTCGCGAACATTCGCGGCCTCGGCGCAGAGGCCGCGTTCACGACATACAACTACGATGATACGGTGCGCCATGCGGCGACGATGGCAAAGGAGCAGGGCTGGGTGCTGATGCAGGACACGGCGTTCGACGGCTACACGGAGATCCCGCTCTGGATCATGCAGGGATATACGACGCTCGCCGCGGAAGCGACGGAGGAATACGGAGAGCTGCCGACGCACATCTTCCTGCAGGCGGGCGTCGGCTCTCTGCCGGGCGCGATCACGGGATATTTTGCGGCGCATTATGGAGCGCAGCGTCCTGTCATCACGATCGTCGAGCCGAACCGCGCGGACTGCCTCTACCGCACCGCCGCTGCGAACGACGGCGCGCCGCACATCGTGACGGGCGAGATCAACTCGATCATGGCGGGGCTCTCCTGCGGCGAGCCGAATCCGCTTGCATGGGATATTTTGAAGGACTATGCCGATCACTTTGTCTCCGTGCCCGAGTGGGTCGCGGCGAAGGGCATGCGCATCCTCGGCAGCCCGACGGGCGATGATCCGCGCGTTGTCTCGGGCGAGAGCGGTGCCGTCACCACGGGGCTCGTTGCCGAGCTCATGCAGAACCGCAGCCTCGACTACCTGCGTGACCGCATCGGCCTGAACAAGGATGCGCGCATCCTCTGCATCTCCACCGAGGGCGACACGGACCGCGCGAACTACCGCCGCGTTGTATGGGATGGCCTGTATCCGAGTTTTTGAGAGAAAAATATTGCAGAACAAAGGGCCTTTGTACCAAGATTTGTTTTGTACAATGTCCTTTTCGCTGTTTGGAGGTGTCGAGATGAATGAAAATGAACGGTACATGCGGAGCGTGGCGGTACGGGACGTGCCGTGGCACAGGCTGACGACGCCCTACGGCAGGGCATCGGAGTTCCCGCGCTTCTTTGCCGTACTGGAGACGATGCGTGATCGTGCGGCGGCGGATGAGGCCCTGTATGAGCTGACCATCCACACGGAGCATCAAAGCACGCTCTGGCATGCGACGCCCTTCGCGATGATTTTTCTCACGCGGATCTTTCGGCGCGCGCTTGAGGAGCAGGAGCGCAACGCGACGGCGCGGGACATTGCGGCGCAGCTGCTGGAGCACTTCCTGCTGATCGCCGAATGCGTCCATGACGGCAGCGAAATGGCGCACGCAGATCCGCTGCCGTACTTTTCCGATCTCCTCCGCGAGGAATATCTGTGGTCGAAGGTGTACGATGAGGACGCGGATGAACGGCGCTGGGAGGACGACGACGTTTTCCCCGACGATCTCTTTTACAGCTTTTATTACTATTCTTATCAGGCGCTCCTGTCCTGTCGGAGCGTGCTCGGACAGGCGCAGGGATCGCCGCTCGGCGCGCGGGCAGCGCAGCTGGAGGAGATGCTGCGGAGGCGCTGAGATAAACGCACGCTCTGCAGCGAGAACAACCCGCCGAACGGCGGGCTTTTTTTCTTATGAAACGGCTTCAGTGGAGCAATCAAAACCCCCGAGGAAGTCCTCGGGGGTTTTGATTGTATTCTGCTCAGTGACGCAGCCGTGAGAGCCGCTCACCGGCATTCTGCTGCGGCAATGCCGGCTTGTTACTTCTTCTTGTCCAGATCGCCGAGGTCGAGGTTCTGTGAGGAACGCACGAGATCGTTGAAGTCGTCGATGACCTCGTTGGCATCCTCTGTGCCTGCGACATAGCTGCGGAACGTGCCGATGAAGCGGTTGAGGTTGGACTTGTAGGAGCCGAGCGCCGGCACATCCGGCACTTTGGCCGCGAGGTCGTTGATCTCTGCGATCTTTGCCTCTGCGGCGGCCTTGTCGACGGCATCACTGTCCATCATATCCGCGAGATCGCGCGTCTTGATGCTCAGCTCGATGAAGTTGGCGGCGTTCGTGCGGCCCTCCTTGCGCATGTCCTCGAGCTGGGCGAGGCGCACTTCCTTGAACCGTTCCGTGACGACGGCGTCGAACTTGTCATACGCCGGTTCGAACTTGTCATAGAGAGGGAGGAACTGCGCCGTCATCTTCGCAGCCTCCGCGTAGTCGTCCGCCAGGTAGCCCTTGGATGAGTAGTAGCTGTCCATCTTGTCCGCGAGCGGGGCGAGGTCGTTTAGGATCGCGAGCACGGCATCCGCCTCCGCGTCGATGTCCTTGAAGACGCCTGCGGTCTGCGGATTCGCACGCGCCTCTTCGAGATCTTTCTTCAGATCGGAGAAATGCGGGAGCGCGATGCTGGTCTGGCGTTCGCCGGTGCGCAGCTTCTCGAGCGAGGGGGCGATGGCGAAATCGAAGGTGACGATGATATGATTGTATTTGTTGGTTGCGTCGAGATAGGGGGCGATGGCGTCTACTTTGTCCTCGGTCGTATTGCCCGCGAGGAGCCCGTTGATGCCGGATGCGGCGGACTCTCCCTTGTCATCGCTGCCGAAGCAGCCCGTGAGGAGTGCAGCGGGTGCGAGCAGGAGACCGCCCACCATGAGAACGGAGAGGGCGCGGCACATCGGATTCTGAGACATGAAAATCCTCCTTTGTTTGCAGCAGGCTGAGAGCGCAGGACTGCGCATTTAAACTACATTAGTACTGCTGCTAGTATAGCGCAGCAGCATATTTGTGTCAAACCGGAGAAAAAGCCGCTGCCGTCTGCGTGATTCCGTTGAGAGAGCCCGCAATCTGCGGCACCGATCAGTGTATGGCTCAGGCTGCCTGCTGCATCGAGCCGCGGATGATCTCCGTGATGATCTGCGTCCAGTTGATGCCGCGCGTGTTTCCGTCCCGGCGTGCCTGCTCCGCTTTGCGCTCGGCGCGGCGCAGTCTCATCCAGAGTTCGTCGTCGCTCTTGTCCGAGGCGTCCCATGCGCTCTGCAGCTCGTCTGCGGCCTCCTCGTAGCGTCCTGCGTCGTAGTAGATCTGACCGCGATACTGATGCAGGCGCCAGATGGGATAGAGTTCGTTCGTGTGCGGCGTGCGTTCTGCCGCGGCAAAGTCCGCGAGCGCGAGCTTGTCGCTGCGCAGCTCATAGTAGGCGCGTCCGCGCAGATAGTAGGCGTAGGAGCGCGCGCTGCCCGTGACGCTCGGGTCGTCGATGAGCAGGGAGAGGTCGGCGATGGCATGTTTCTCCTCGCCGCGTTGGATCATCGCTGCCGCATCGTCAAAGATGCGCCCGAGGCTGTAACTCTGCTCGAGCTGTGCGCCGATCTCGGCCTTTTCCGCGCCCTGCGCACGCTCATAGCGGGCGAGGAGCGCATCGTTCTGGCGCTTCAGATCGTCGCGTTCTTTCTGCAGACGTGCGAGCTCCGCTTTGTTCTGTCCGAGCGCCGCGAGATCAACCTTTGACGTATCTACCTCGCAGACGAGGTGCACGCGGTAACGCCACGAGTCGCCGATGAGTTCGGGCGTCGTCTGTTCTCGGATGACGCGCAGTACCGTGCCTGCAACCATGCGCACCTCGTCCTTGGTCAGCGTGAGGTTCTGCGTCTCGGTGTATGTCTCAACGTAGACGCCCGCCTGCTCGGTTGCCGAGCGCATTGCCTCCTGTCGTGCGGCGTCACGGGCGATCTTCGGCGAGTCGTTGTCGCCCATGACGTAGATGCCCTCCGCCTCGATGGTCTGCGGCGCGGCAGCGGCATCTGGGGCCGCGGTGAGAAAGAACAGCGCGCACAGCATAGCGGCGCGCAGCATGTGTTGTATCATTCATTTCACTCCCTGATCACTGGGGGCTCTTGCGAGGATCCCCCATAGAGATACATTCGTATTTTATTTCGTATTGTTCCAAAACTTCCTTAAAGATGCGTGAAATAAGGATTAGTCCCTCATAATGTTCGTCGTCCGAAAAGCGCAGAAAAATTTTCTGCCAGGGTTGACAGGACCGCCGCCCTCGGTTATAATTCCACTATCGCCGATGGGGCGGTAGTGCTGATTTAGCTCAGTTGGTAGAGCAGCTCATTCGTAATGAGCAGGTCGTAGGTTCAAGTCCTATAATCAGCTCCATTTGAACAGCGAAGGCTTCCGAGAGATCGGAAGCCTTTTTATCATATGAGAGGGGCTTTGCAATGCAGGGGCGTGTCTATTTCTATGCGGTCAGCGCGGTTGTGATCTGGTCGACGCTCGCGGCGACGGCAAAGAGCCTCCTGACGACGATTCCGGCGTTCGGGGCACTCTTCCTGAGCAGCCTCACCGCACCTCGGGGAAGAGCTGAGCAGCGCTCCTCGCGCTCGTGCTCATCATGGGTGGGATTCTGCTGCAGAATGTGCGGCGGGGGCGTGGGTAGACGAGGCTTACTCTGTATTGATCATGCGCCAACGAACGGATGAGAACATGGCGTCGAGCATATCATCAGTGATCTCGCGGTCATCGGCTCTGTATTCAAACATGACAATCCAATCCTCTGTGTCGGTACAAACGAAGAGATATTCCATCTTAAAAATATGCCACTCTCCGCTTTGAAACCGATAGGGATACATGACGGAAACACGTTTGACAGGAATGCTGCCCAATCGTGATGATTCACTGCGCAAAACGGTCCAATTTGGTGTATCATTGTCGGTGAGGCGATCCAGTGCTTTTTCGATGACCTCCTCTTGGGATGGGCGGGAGAGGGGGGCGTCATTTGACGAAGGAGGCTCGTAGAGGCGGTGGAAGAGGGCAAAAGCGATGTGTTCATTCTTGCTGGTGAGAAAATATTCATCGGAATCTCTATACCTGCGAAAAGGTCTTTTTACATCAAATGGCAGGCTGATGTAGAGTGTATGTCCCCGATCCTTGAGCACATTGTCGCGCAGTCCCCATGACGGGAGAACGGGGGGCGAGCCTACGCACCCAGGAAATAGCACCTCATCGCCAGCGCCTTCCGTCTGTGCCGAGACGGTCGGCATGAACAGGAGTACAGCGCAGATGGTCAGCGCATAGATTGTTTTGATGGACATAACAGGCTTCCTTTCATGTGTCTTGGGATATATGACGGAAATGGAGTCGGCTGGTCGGCGCGGACGTTTTCGTCCGAATGAGGTAAAAAAAGGGACGCACAGCAAGGGCTGCGCGGAGAATTTTCCGTCGAAGCATGGAAAATGTGTCAAGAGAGGCTGTCTGAATGTATCCGCCGTTACCCTCAGTGAGCGCGTGACGGGGCGGCACTCCTCGCCCTCGTGCTCATCATGGGCGGGATCCTGCTCCAGAATATGCGGCGGAGGTAGGGGGCTTTTTTATGTCGGTGCTGATTTTTACAGAGGCTAGGAGGTCATCTGCGTGATCGGCAATCGTATTGTCGTGCGCGTCATAGACTAACTGGACGAGCCAGATATCGTCTTCATCAGAGATGAAAAGGGCGTCTGCGATGAGGTCCCGTCCATCTTTCTGAAAATATATGCTGAATCGATGTGCCGGATTGCCGCTTTGTATCAGTGATTCGTCGCGGCGCACCTCCCAGACCCTCGCCCCTTTCAGTGCTGTCACACTGTCCCTGAAGCCTGCAATTGTCGTGTTAAATCGCTGTTCGATGGTGGATTCCCGTTCTGCAGGAGATGGCAGGAAATGGGAGCCCATTACAACGAGCGGCAGAGGAGCACCGTTGTTTTGAAAGGAAGAGTTGATAAAAGTAGTGGGGCCTGTGTAGCTGGGATGGTAGGAGAATGGCTGCGTGTATTGCGGAAGATTCATCGTGAGGACAGCGTCGTTGTGGTGAAATTTTGTTTCTTTCACACGGAGCAGAGAACGTAACGCAGCACCATCTTCTGCTGATGTTGCTAATAATATGGAATCCGTATCCTGCTCTATCCGTAATTCTGCTGTATCAATATCGGGCTTCATTTCTGCCGAGACGGTCGGCATGAACAGGAGTACGGCGCAGATGGTCAGTGCATAGATTGTTTTGATGGACATAACAGGCTTCCTTTCGTGTGCCCCGGGCACTACGGCTGAAATGAAGTCGGTTGGTTGGCGCAGATTTTTTGTCTGAACGAGATGGGCAACTGGATACGTGCTTCCCTTTCGGTGATCCATGTATCTGTCTTGCCGCGGATGAGCAGGATCTCAGTGATGATGTTTTGGCCATGATGGAGCGCCCGCACGGTCAGCCGCCGTGCGGGACAGCCGTTCTGATGTTGGCATTCGTCGCGGAGAAATTCTCGCTTCCCTGCGGGGCGGTCAGAATGCCATGGATCGCCCGGCGGCATGAGCGCTGAGACTGCGGCGGTGGAAGCTCCTGTTTACTTCGATGTGCGCGGTGCGCTGAAGATAGAGACCCTCCCGGGCGAAGCGGATGTGAGGATGGTGTCGATGCTCTCACCGAGTTCTTTCTCGCTCGGCGCGGATGTGTAGACGGCCTCGATGTTCCACTCACCGCGGTCCGTGAGGATGATCAGCGTGTCGTAGATCGTCTGCGATGCATCGCCTTCGGTGCGGACTTGCGTCAGACGTCTTGCCAGGCGGCTGTCGATGGTGAGTGTCTCGTCGCGTGTGGTCTGCGTGCCTGTGGGGCGCGCATGCTCCTTGGTGTAGCGGGCAACGCTCTTTTTCAGCTGTTTGGGGCTCGTCGGATCATACTGAGCGGTGCCGGTCGGGTTGGCGAAGGGAATGTGCGTGACACGCAGCGTCAGCGCATGGTCCTTATATGTACCTTGAAAACTTTCGCAGGAAAAGACCTGCTGACCGGTCTCCTTCCGCTCCGCTTTGAACGTGCCGGGCGGGAGCACGAGCTCCAGCGCATCGCCACGGTCCGTGAACGTTGACGCGCGCAGCTCAAGCAGGAGCGGATTGACCGCGACCTCTGCGTGTGCCGTTCCGGCAAGCAGAAAGAGCATGAGGATCAGAATGTGTACAAGAAATTTTCGGCTGAACATGGGAACGACCTCCTTTGCATATGCGTACTGCATCCGATAGGAACAGCGCGCGGATGTGGATATTATTTTTCTTCGCTTTTGCTGATCGTTACGGTAGATAGAAGACTGTCTGCGTGGTAGGGGATGATCGGATCACTGGTGTCGTACATCAGCTGGATGCTCCATATGTCGTCTTTGAAGGAAAGAAACAGGGTGTCTGTGATGATTTCCCGTCCGTTTACCAATGATCGTATCGTTAGTCGTCGTGCCGGAGAACCGTTTTGCTGCAGGGATTCATTGCGCTGTAGTTCCTTCTCTTGCAGCTTTGCAGATGTCATGATGCTGTCGAGAAATCCCGCAGCTATTTCGTCCAAGCATTGGTCCGCCGTTTTTGAGGCCGCGTCTGACGCAGGAAAGAAGTGGGTGAGTAACATGGCCAACGCCAGAGGCGTTTTGTAGTAGTTCGCGAATTGATTGTTGATAAAGACGGTGTCGCCGTTGCGAAGATGCTGTTGGACGAACGGTGTATTCGTCGAGGGGATGTCCATCGTTAGGACAGAGCCGCGGTCGTGGAATTCGCCGATTTTGACGGACATAACGGGGATGGTCGGCGCAGGGAGATGACGTACCTCCTCCGGCGTTTCCTCTGCACTGGCGTATGACTGGATTTCCGCATGCACCGGTGCGCAGACAAAAAAACATAGGAACGTAAGACACAGCGGTATCATTTGTCGGAGCATTAACGAATTCCTTTCTCTAACGAAACGCAGCTGAAATGGAGTCGGTTGATCGGCGCAGACGTTTTCGTCCGCATGAGGTGAAAAGAGAGACGCACAACAAGGGCTGTGTGGAGAATTTTCCGTCGAAGCATGGAAAAATGTGTCAAGGGCGGCTGCCTAAATGTATCTGTGATTTTCTTGGCAGGTTCCTATGCGCCGATTTTTATGGAGGATAAGAGAACGGGAACAAGCTCCGCCAGTACAGTGTCCTCTGCATAAAAGGTCAGCTCGGCGATCCATGTATCTGTCTTGCCGCGGATGAGCAGGATCTCGGTGATGATGTTTTGACCTTGATAGTGCGCCTGCACGGTCAGCCGCTGTGCAGGGCAGCCGTTTTGGGATTGGACGTCGTCGCGGAGGATCTTTTTCTCGCTTCCCTGCGGGGAGGTCAGGATGCCTTGGGTCAGCAGCGTCGTTTGTTCGTTCAGACGCTCCTCCATGGATCCGCTCGTTTGCCCTGCGTCTGTATCGGGCGTATGGATCAGCACGGCGGACAGGGCAAGAGGCGTGTCATCGTGTGAGAATCGGTTGCTGGTGAAGAATGTGCCCTCCGTGCGCGAGGTGTCGACGGAAAACGGCACCCCAGAGGTTGGCAGCTGCATTGTGAGAGCGCTGCCGCGGTCGCGGAGTGTTGTCGTGCTGAGCGCGGGGGAAGATGCATCGCTGTTCTCAGCGGCTCTCTTTGTGAACTCGATGGGCTGTATGCCGTCCATGTGAACGCGAGGCACTGTCGCCTCGGCAGAGCTGAGTTTGACAGAGGTCAGTATCGTGTCGATACGCCTTTCCTGCTGTGCGCTCGGGGCGTGGCACAATATACTGATGCGCCAGATCCTCCCCTCGTCGGCAATGAAGAGAAAGTCACGCCGTGCAGCACCCCCGTTATAGGAGAGGCTGATCATCCATGCAGGATGTTTGTCCCGCGTGAGCAAATATTCGCGGATGATGCGGGGGGCGGAATCGGATGCGGGGATGGTGGAAATAAAATTGTGCGCATAGTCGGAGAGCTGATTTATCGTATCGCCGTCCTTGGAAAAGGCGGCATTTTCTTCGCAGGAGATTCCAATGTAGAGGGCATCACGATCCCCTGACGAGAATGTGTTTCCGACAAATCCAAAATCGTTTCCCTCCGGTTTCGTCGAAAAACGTCCCAGCTGGCAGTATTCCAGCGGCGGCAGATCGATGGTGAGGCGTGCGCCGAATCCCTCCAGTGTCGTTGCCTGCAGAGATGCTGCCCACGGGTTGGTCTCTGTCTTTTCCTGTGCCGAGACCGTTGCCGCAGCGAGGAGAAGAGCGCAGACGGTCACTGCGAGAATCTTTCTGATGGACATGGAAACCACCTTGTTTTGTGTCTGATGATGCTGTGTGCGCGCCGTACGCTTGGTGTTCGGATCAGTGTACCTCCGGCAGCGCCGCATGGAGCGTCGCGCCGATCGGTTCGCGGATGACGAGCTCTGCGCGGCGGTCTGCACGCGTTTCGCTCTTGTTGATGAGGACGAGATGTTCGCCGCGGAAGTAGTCGATCAGTCCCGCTGCGGGATAGACAATGAGCGACGTGCCGCCGATGATGAGCGTGTCTGCCGCGCGGATCGCCGCGACAGCCCCTTCGATCGTTGCGGTATCGAGACTTTCCTCATAGAGCACGACGTCGGGGCGGACAGTGCCGCCGCAGGAGCAGTAGGGGATGGGTGTGTGCTCCATGATGTAGTCGAGCTCGTAGTGCGCGCCGCAGTCCATGCAGTGCGCGCGGCGGATGGAGCCGTGCAGCTCGTAGACGGTCTTGGAGCCAGCCGCCTGATGGAGCCCGTCGATGTTCTGCGTTACGATCGCTGCGAGATGCCCGCGCCGCTCGAGCTCTGCGAGCGCGGTGTGGCCCAGATTCGGCGCAGCATCGAGATAGACGAAGCGCCGCCGGTAAAAGTCGAAGAACTCCTCCGGATGCGCCATGAGAAAGCTGTGCGACGCCATCTGTTCAGGACTGAACTCCTGATGCAGCGTCTCACTGTATATCCCGCCCGCGCTGCGAAAGTCCGGAATGCCCGACTCGGTTGACATGCCCGCCCCGCCGAAGAAGACCGCGCGGCGGCTCTCTGTGAGGATTTCTTTGAGACGTTCGATCTTGTCCATGGGAGACCTCCTTCCTTTTTTCAGGTCTGTAATGAACGAATTACATTTTAAATGACTTTAGTTTCCTACTCCTTGCCCGTCTGCAGTCGAGCTTTCCTGATAGGGTGTCCGGTGCAGGCGAACCGATGCGAACATAGCGTCAATCATATCGTCCGTGATCCCCGTTTGATTTGCGTCGCGTGAAAATGAAATCTGCCAATACTCATTGTCTGTGGTAATGAATAAAATATCATCCCGAAACATTTGGATCCCTTCATCGGATGTTGTCGTCTGATATGAAGCATATACGCGCCGTGCATCTGCATGGGGGAACAGAAATGCTTTGCGTCGTATGATGCGTGGTTTTTCTATTTCGGGATCGTCATAATTCCTGAGCTCCGCATCGACTTCTTCGTCAATTGATGGATAAGTGTCTTTATTTTTCCGGTATAAAGTATGATAGAAGGAGACGGATCCCCAGTTGGGATCTTCATCATGGAGTGAGCAGTCACCGGAAAGAGCATAGTAATAAAACTCTTTCTTGATATCGAAAGGAAGCAGCATTGTCAGCCCATAGCCATGATCATCAAGTGTCACCTCGCGCAGTCTCGGCGAAGAGGAAACGGACGCTGCCTCTGAAGAGCGCGCGGAACTCCTGTCGGCAGAGGCAGTCGTAATAGCAGCGGTCTTTCCCGGATCTTCACTGATCCGGACGGAGGAGAGGAGATTGTGTGCATGATTGACGATGTTCTTATCGTCTGCGTTGAAGCTCAGCTGAACGCCCCACAGATCGTCCTTAAATGTGATGAAAAGGGCCTCGGTGATATTGTCCTGTCCATCCACTGACGCCTGCATGGTCAGACGCCGTGCAGGATATCCGTTTTGGGTCAGCGTTTCGTCTTGGAGTATCTTCGGATCGTGCATGCGGGGAGATTTCTGAAATGAATCGAGGAAGCCCGCAGTGACCGCATTTAGTCGATGCTCAACGGGCTCTTCTTTCTGTGCAGCGGAGGGATGACGAAAATGTATAATAGATGCAGTCATCTGCATTGGGGTGCCCGCATTCAAAAATTGTTGATTGACGAAGAGGGACATGTCGGGGGTGAGCTCATAGCCGTCGAACGGTACGGGGCTCGGCGGCAGATCCATCGAGAGCAGAGCCCCGTCATCACGGAGCTCGAGGTGTTCAAGCTCCAATGAGGACACCGCGTGGACGACATTTCCTTTCGCGACGACATCGTTCGGATCTATCTTTATAACCATCGACTTAACCGGAGACTCCTCTGCCTGGGCCTGTCCGTACGGATATAGGAGCAGGAGCGGCAGGAGCATAAGACTTTGAAAGAATGTTTTTGAAAACATAATAATCCTCCTCATCCACATTCTACCGAATGCGCGGACGAAATGCAATGCGCTTCTTTCGAGTGCACATACATGGCGCATCCCGTGCGGGTGTCCTTGGCTTTTTCCTGTCCCCATAGTTTCGCCTGTGCAGACGACGAAAACGGAGCAGACATTTTGTCTGCTCTTCTTTTATTGCTGCGTATGGTTAGAAGTTATACATCCCGCCGAGGATGAAGTGGCGACTCGGTGCCGCATAGCCGCCCAGGGGCGACCAAATAGACGGTGTTGCACCCATAGATTCATACGATTCATCGGTGAGGTTGACGCCCTTCAAGTAGATCTTGAAATCCTTCGTCACATGATAGTTTACGCCGAGATCAAGCGTCAGATAGCGAGAGTCGGTATAGTGTACCGTGCTGCGTCCCGTCACATAATTCAGATCGAGGTTGGCGTCCCATTTTCCCTGCGTGTAAGAAATGCCGAGATTGTAGCCGTTCGGGCGCGTGTTCGAGGAAAGAAAGCTCTTGTCGGGATCGGTGGAGTCGATATGCGCATAGCTGTACGCTGCACGGATGGCCCAGCGATCGTCGGCGCGATAGCGTGTGCTGAGTTCGAGGCCGCGGCGATCCTCGGTCTGGATATTCACGTAGCGGCCGGGATTGCCGGGAATCGGATTCGCCACCCAACGGAGCGCATCCTTTACCTTGCTCCAGTAGATGCTGGCAGAGACGTTCCACTTGCGCGTGATTTGACTGTCCGCGCCAATGGTGAAGGTGTGGGATTTCTCCTGTTTGAGATCAGGATTCCCAATCCAGAAGGGCGTTCTTGCATAACGCATCTTGAGGGACGGATTGTTGACCGCCTGCCCCCATGAGATATAGGCGTGCGTTTTGCGGTCGAACTTCTTGTTGAGGCTGATGTGCGAGGTGACATCCGTGCCGAAGTCGTTGTGGTTTTCGAGGCGCGAGCCGAGCTTCAGCGAGTAACCGCGCCCGAGCTGCCAGTCATCTTCGAGGAAGAGCGCCTTTGTGACGGCGGATACATCCATCGGGACATTGCCGCTCATCTCATGAATTTTCTCCTGCGACCAGAGGAAGCCGCCGATGAGCATATTTTTATCGTTCAGCATCCACAGCTTTTGCCCCTCAAAGGCGTTGCGGCGCAGGTGGTGATCGTACTGCGAATTGAATCCGCCGACCGCAGTTGCTTCATTTCGATAGAAACGCAGGAAGGTGCCCTCGCCCTCCTTCTCCGAGCCGAACATATAAGTGATGCCGTAGCCCGTATCGACGATGTCTGTGCGTCCTTGATACATGGATGCACCGGTTCGCGGATTGCTCAAAAGAACGCCGTAGCCGTCGTCCGCCTCGTGGCGACTGAACTCGAGGCGCAGGCGGTCATTGCCAAGGATGCGGTCAAATCCGACGTTGTAGTCCGTGCGGTTGATGTCACTGTTCTCAAAGGTGCGCTTTTCGCCATAGGCGTTCTTATATTGGAAGTCCCTGCGGCGCTCATGCGCGATGCCGACCTTGATGGTGTTCTTTTCATCGCCGCCGCTGACGTTCACCCCCGCACGCTTTTCGCCCCACGAGCCAAGCTGCATGTTGAAACTGCCGGACGGTTTTCCCGTCGTTGGACGCTTTGTGATGATGTTGATGACGCCCGAGACGGCACGCTCACCGTACAGCGAGGAGTTCGGCCCACGTACGATCTCGATGCGCTCCACGTCGCCGATGGCGATCTGATCCACATCGACGGCGTTCGTGTCACCGCTGACGACGAGGTGATCCCAGTTGACCTTCTTGCCGTCCACCATGACGAGGACGCGCGAGTCGCCGTTGATGACGGGATAGGCGGCAAAGCCCTTCTGCACGACGTTGATATTCGCGCCCTTCAGTGCATCGGAGACGCTCTTGTAGTTGCCGCGCTCGATCTGTTCTCCCGAGATCAGCGTGACATCTGCCGGCACGTCACTGATCGTTGTTTCGCTACGGCTTGCGGTGATTACGATCGCGTCCGTCTCGTAGGTTTGTGTGCTCTCGTCCGTCGTTTCCTCCGCACTCGCCGACGGAGCGGCATACGCCGTTACAATCGTCAGTACGCCCGTGATGAGGCCGCTTAATACCGATTTTTTCATCTTTTTATCCCTTCCTTACTCACCTTCAAGGGCATCTAGCCCTCTTGCTATATCTTCCAGCGCTGTGATGCAGCGTCCGTTCCCGTTGTTGACATCGGAAAAATTCACGACGATGATGCGGTTCTCCCGCACGGCTTTCATGTTTTGGAGGTTGACGTCCGCACGCAGCTCCGCGCGCGCTTCTTCCGGCGGTATGTCCCGCGGATTCACGCAGATGATAACGTCGGGGGCAAAGCCGAGCACGCGCTCGGGGCCGACCGCACGCATCTGACGCGTGACGACGTTGTCCGCGCCCGCCTTGCGCGCAATGTCGTCGATGATGTAGGCGGGGGCATACATGCTGTAAAGACTGTTTCCATGCGATTGCAGAATCATTGCAGAAAAGCGTTTTCCGCGTACAGCGGTGCGGTCTTCGACGGCAGCAACGCGCGCTTTTAATGCTGCGATATAGTCCGCGGCACAGTCCTCCGCGTCGAAGATGTGTCCCATATCCGCGATGAACGGATAAACCGTCTCCTCGAGCGTTGGCGCTCCCCTGCGCACGGTGGCAGGCACAATGTACGCACCGACACCGCGATCAAAATAGGAGTACACATCGCCGAGTGCCTCGGGGGTGAAGTGGTGCGACCAGCCAATGATGAGATCGGGGGCGAGTGCAACAACCTCCTCGCGGCTTGGCACATAGGGGGCGGCGAGAATCGGCAGTTCCGCATAGGCGTCCGCATACGCAGACGGCTCCTTCCCATAGGGCGCGATCGTGCCGATGATCCGGCGCTCGAGACCGAGATCGATCATGAGCTCCGTCGCGCCCGGATAGGAAACGAGCACGCGCTCAGGCGCATGGGCAAGTGTGAACGTCGCAGGGCGTCCTTCGCTGTCCGATGTCGTGTAGGAAATTCCGCCTGTATGCGGCGCTGCTGCCTGCGTCCCGCGCCCGTCGGTGAGGGACAGCCAGAGGACGAGCGCGGCGAGCGCAAGGAGGGGGAGGAGATGGAGCATATGGGAGATGCGGCGGAGTACTCTGCCGCTCGTCTGTGTGCGCTTCACGTCAGCTGCTCCGTGCGGTAGTCGACGAGCGGAAGTCCCGCCGCATCGTAGGTGACATTTGCGCGTACGCCGTAGATATGTGCGAGCATGTCCACCGTGATGATCTCCTGCGGCGTGCCGATACGATCGATACGCCCCTCCTTCATAACGACGAGGAGATCGGCGTACATCGCGGCAAGGTTGAGATCGTGCAGTGCTACGATCACGCCGATGCCGAGACCTTTAACCAACTCCAGGATATGCAGCTGGTACTTGATGTCGAGATGGTTTGTCGGTTCATCGAGGATGAGCAGCTGCGGCTCCTGCACGAGACAGCGCGCGAGCATGACGCGCTGCTGCTCGCCGCCCGAGAGCTCGTTGAAGCTGCGCTGTGCCGCGTCCGCCATGCCGACGCGCTCGAGCGCGGTGCGTACGAGCGCGAAGTCCGCCGCTGTGTCCTCCTCGAAGCTCTCCTTATACGGCGCGCGTCCCATGAGCACGATCTCCTCGACGCTGAAGTCGAAGTCGACAGCATGGAACTGCCCCATGACGCCGATCTCCTGTGCTGCGGCGCGCAGGGGAATCGCATCGATCGGCATGCCGTCCATATGCACACGGCCCTCCTGCACGCGGTGGACGCGGTAGAGGTGCTTGAGGAGCGTCGATTTGCCGCAGCCATTCGGCCCGAGGAGCGCAACGAAGTGGTCGGCCGGGAGGTCCGCGGTGATGCCGCGGAGGATTTCCTTTGCGCCGACGCGGAAATGCAGATTCTCAATGCGGATCTCCTTCATCGCGAACCCCCAAAATTCCCGCCGCTGCCGAAGAGCAGCTTCATGAAGAGGGGCGCGCCGATGAGTGCCGTGATGATGCCGATCGGCAGATCGCCCGCGGGCAGCAGTGTGCGCGCGAGGAGGTCGGCGATGACGAGAAAGATCGCCCCGACGAGGAGCGCCGCCGGCAGCAGACGACGATGTGAGGCGCCCGTAAACGAGCGCACGAGATGCGGGACGACGAGTCCGACGAAGCCAATGATGCCGCAGGTCGCGACGAGGACACCCGTCAGCAGGGCGAGAAGTCCCATGTAGAGGCGGCGCTTCGCGCTCGCGTCGATGCCGAGCGTGACGGCGAGCTCCTCTCCGAGCAGCAGCACGTCGAGCGTACGCAGCTGCGAGAGGAAGTAGACGGCGAGCGCAGTGACGATGAGGACGGGCAGGAAGAGGCTGTGCCATTTTGCATCCGCGAGGCTGCCCATCGTCCAGAACGCGGCCGACTGCATGCCCTCCGCATCCGCCGCCATGTAGACGATGAAGTTCGTCACCGCAATGCACAGAGCGCTGATCGCCGCACCCGCGAGTACGAGCTTCACCGTCGAGACGCGGTGATGCATCCCTGCGAGTATGAGTACGGCGAGCGTAGCGAGGATCGCGCCGACGAAGGCGCAGCCCGGCACACCGAACGGGATCGCCGCAGAGCCGATGAGGATCGCGAGCGTTGCGCCGACGGACGCGCCCGAGGCGATGCCGAGGATGAAGGGTTCCGCGAGCGGGTTCTGCACGCTCGCCTGCATGACAACCCCCGCGAGCGCAAGCCCCGCGCCCGCTGTCATCGCAAGCAGGACGCGCGGCACGCGCAGCGACCAGATGATGTCCGTGACGGCAGGATCGGCGGCGGGGACGCTGCCCGTCAGCTTTGCCGTGATGATAGCGAGTGTATCGCCGGCAGGGATAAAGACGCTGCCCGCCGATACAGCAAAGACGGCGGTGAGGACAAGCAAAGCAGCGAGTGCGGGCGGTGATGTGAGCAGCGATCGAATATGCACGGCGACCTCCTTTCTGTGTTTGTTTTGAGAAGCGCTTAAAGACGAATTATATTCACTTTTGCAGAATACGGTATTTTAGAGATGCTGTCAATGAAAATCTTTCGCAAATACTATAATAGATATATTCTTGCAGATTAGAGGCATTCCGGCGCACAAAAAAACCGCCTGCACCGCATGGGTGCAGACGGGAAAGGGAGGCTGGGGCAATGTTGATGTTATGCGTCGAGGTCGATGTCGAGGATGCCCGCTGCGTAGGAAGCCGCCTCATAGCGCTGAATGAGTACATGGATGTGTCCGTTGGCATCCATATAGATGTCCTTGGGCGCGGTCTCGAGCTTTTTGAAGTCCTTGGCCGCGCCGTCTTTCGGCTCGGCGAGGCGCTTGTTCAGTGACTCCAGCGTGTAGCGTGAAGCATGTTCTTTCCGATCCGGCAGCTGCTGCACGTCGGCGAGGGTGAGTGCCTTGCCGTCGGACAGACGGAAGATATAGCCGTGTGCATAGGACATCGGATGCGCCGCTCCCTCCTCGGATATGAGTTGGTTCGTCTTCAGGCTGAGCAGATCGTCGCTGCTCTTTGTGATCTCGTAGCTCATCTTTGCTGTGGGTGGCTTGCCCGCAACGCGTGCGGCGTCGATCTCCTGCATGAATGCCTTCACATCGTCCTCGATCACCGTATTGATGCGCTGCTGTGCCTCAGGCGCATCGGCCTTTACGACGGGATAGGTGAGCGTCGCACCGTCGCTGGTCTCCTGTCCGTCCGTGACAGTCGCCATCGCAAAAGCCGCGCCGGAAAGCATCGTCGTCATCGCCGCGGTAAGCGCCGCGGCGCGCAGAGTTTTCTTCATCATGGTTCCTCCGTGTGTTCTTACTGTTGATTGCGGACGAATGATAGTATAGCAGATAGAATGGGGAAGAGCGTAAAGAGGGGATTATATGTTGGTAAAAATATGCGGCCTGCGGCTCTCCTTTTTTCTTCCCGTATTCACTTGCTGATTTTGCCTGCCGGATTTATAATTGAGAAAATATGACTGCGAGGAGGCTCGTATTAAATGAAGACAATCGAGATGCGGATCGGCGGCGCGTACGTTTCGGGAGAGAGCACGCTGCCCGTCTGTCACAAGGCGACGGGGGAGCAGATCGCAGCGATTTGTATGGCGGGAGAGGCCGAGGTGCGGGCAGCCGCAGATGCGGCAGAGAGGGCTTTCCGCGAAGTGAAGCTCAGTCCCTATGAACGTTATGAGATCCTCATGCGGGCGGCAAATCTCATGCGCGAGCGCCGCGAGGAGTTTGCGGAGGCGCTTTCTGCCGAGGCGGGAAAACCCATCCGCGACGCGCGCGGCGAGATCGACCGCGCCTATCAGACGCTCATCCTCTCGGCAGAGGAGGCAAAGCGCCTGCGCGGGGATACCGTACCGATCGCGGGAGCACCGGGCTGCGCAGGCCGCATGGCATTTACGATCCGCCGCCCGCTCGGCGTTGTCTGCGCGATCACCCCGTTCAACTTCCCCGTCAATCTCGCGGCGCACAAGATCGGCCCGGCCCTTGCGGCGGGCAATACCGTCATCTACAAGCCCGCCTCGGCAACGCCGCTCACGGCAGCGCTTCTCTGCGATGTGTTTCAGGAGGCGGGGCTTCCTGCGGGGTGCCTGAATCTCATCTACGGCGAGGGCGGCAGGGTCGGGCGTCTCCTCACGGCGGACGAGCGCATCCGCATGTTCTCCTTCACCGGCAGCGTTCCTGTCGGGAAGGCGCTTCATGAGGCGGTGGGATTTCGCCGCATCTCGCTCGAGCTCGGCTCGAACTCCGCGAATATTGTGCACGAGGATGTGGCGGATGTTGCATGGGCTGCCGAACACTGCGCGCGCCATGCATTCGTGAATGCGGGGCAGGTCTGCATCTCCTGCCAGCGCGTCTACGCTGCGCGCAGTATTTATGAGGAGTTCTGCGCGGCGGCGGCGGAAGCTGCGCGGAATTTCAAGGGCGGCGACCTCATGAACGTGCACACGCAGATCGGCCCCATGATCTCCGTGCGCGAGGCAGAGCGCATTGAGGCCTGGGTCGAGGAGGCAGCGTCCGCAGGTGCGCGCGTCCTCACGGGCGGGCAGCGGACGGGCGCATTCTACGAGCCGACCGTGCTCACCGATGTCACCCCTGCGATGAAGGTTGTCTCCGAGGAGACCTTTGCCCCCGTCGTCAGCATCATCCCCTACGACACGATTGAGGAGGCCGTCGCCGCCGTCAACGACACGCGCTACGGCCTGCAGGCGGGTGTCTTCACGCGCTCGCTCGCCGTTGCGAACTACTGCGCCGAGCATCTCGAGGTCGGCGGCGTCATCATCGGCGACGGCGCGACCTTCCGCATGGACAACATGCCCTACGGCGGGGTCAAGGACAGCGGCATCGGCCGCGAGGGTCCCGCCTACGCCATCCGCGAGCTCACCGAGGAGAAGCTGATCGTGCTGAACGTCGAGGGATGAACCTGTTGTGCAGTCAAAAAGCGGTCACGCATATTGCGTGACCGCTTTTCTCGTATCATGCTATTTTTTGGCGAGGAGCTCCTTGCCCTGCTTGCCCGTCATGTGGGCGATGCTCATCTCAAGCATGCAGAATCGCTCCCAGGTGCGGTCAATCATCTCGTTGTGCTGTGCCTCGGTGTTGTCGGGCGCGTATTTGAGGGCGAGTTTGCGTATCGATGCGCGCTTTTCCGCATCGTCCTCGATGATGCGGATGCTGCCGAAGACGATGACGCTGCGAAATGCGGTCGTATATTTTTCCGGGATGATCTCATCCTGATCGATCACGGCGAAGGACGCATTCGGATTCTGACGGATGGCATTGATCTTGTGCCCCTCAAGTGCGCTGTGAAAGTAGATGTGCGCACCATCATAGACGTAACTGATCGGCACAGCATAGGGAAAGGCCTCATCCCCTGTGAGTGCAAGCACACCGGCCGTTCCGCGCAGAAGCACGGCCTCGGCTTCCTCCGGAGAAAGCTGCTGTATCTTGCGGCGCATCGTGTGGAACATACGGCACCTCCGTATCAAAAAAGGAGGATATCCGCATGGATTCCTCCGTATATGGTCAAGGATGGTGGAGACGAAGAGGATTGAACTCTCGACCCCCAGATTGCGAACCTGGTGCTCTCCCAGCTGAGCTACGTCCCCGTGACTGACAAGGGACATTATACCGCTCTGAAATGGAAAAAGCAAGTGATTTTTTCAGACATCACGCCCGCACACGCATCTCCCGCACGACATCCGCTGCAATCTGCGGAGCGGTGAGATGATGCTCGCGTGCGAGATCATGGGGATTGCAGCGGTTGAAGAATTTCTTTGGCAGCCCATAGCAGCGCACGCGCATATCCGGCGCATCCCCGTAGAACGCGGCGACCTTCTGCCCGAATCCGCCGTCGAGGATGCCGTCCTCGAGCGTGAGGATGAGACGGTGCTTTGCGCGCAGTGAGGTGAGCAGCTCCGCATCGAGTCCCGAGAGATAGAGCGGATTGATGACGGTGGCATGGATGCCCTCGCGTCTGAGTTCCTCCGCGGCTGCAGAGGCGAGCGCGGCGAAGTCGCCGACGCCGACGAGGGCGACGTCCGCACCCTCAGTGACGACAACGGACTTGTTGAGCCCGCTGTAATCCGTGCGCACGGGATAGGGACTCTCTGCATGGCCGGAGAACGGCATGCGGATCATGACGGGATGTTCCGTCTGCTCCACTGCCCAGTGCAGGACGGCGATGTGCTCCGCGATGCTCGTCGGCGCGATGTGGACGAGGTTCGGGATGTTCGAGAAGATGGCGATGTCGTAGAAGCCGAGATGCGTCACGTCCGTTGAGCGATAGAGTGACGTGCCTGTCGCGAGAAAGACGGCGGGGCTGCGGTTGATCGCGACATCCTGTGCCATCTGATCGTAGGTGCGCTGAAAGAAACTGCTGTACGTGCCGAACACCGGGCGTGCACCGCCGCGCGCGAGCCCCGACGCCATCGCAACGGCGTGCTCCTCGGCAATGCCGACGTCGACGTACTGGCTGCCGAGCGCTGCGCGGTCGGCGGGAGAGAGGTTGATGCCGCCGACAATGCCCGCCGAGAGATAGACAAAGTTCGGATTCTTCCGCGCCGTTTCCAGTACGAAATCCACCGTAGCCGCGGCATAAGGTTCGGGCGCGCCGGGGGTCTTGCTCGCACCGCTTTCCAGGTGAAAGGGCGCATGGCGGTGCCAGCCCTCGGGATCGTTCTCGGCGAACGAGAGGCCCTTTCCTTTCTGCGTATGGATGTGTATGACGACGGGTTTTTGTGTGTCCTTTACTGCGGAGAACACGCGGATCAGCTCCTCCGCGTCGTTGCCGTCGGCGACATAGCGGTAGTCCAGGCCCATCGCGCGGAAGAGGTTGTCCGGCGCAGTGCCGTTTGTCTCGCGCAGCCTCTGGAACGTGCGGTACATGCCGCCGTGGTTCTCGGAGATCGACTGCTCGTTGTCGTTGAACACGATGATGAGGTTCGTCTCCATCTCGCCCGCGACGTTCAGCCCCTCGAGTGCCTCGCCGCCGGACATCGAGCCGTCGCCGATGAGGGCGATGACGTTCTCTGTGCCCCCGGCAAGATCGCGCGCCTTGGCAAGTCCCGTCGCGAGGCTGATCGAGGTGGATGTATGTCCGATGTTGAAGATGTCGTGCGGGCTCTCATCCGTATTCGTAAAGCCGGAGACCGCACCGTACTGCGCTTCGTCGATGTAGGCCGCGGCACGCCCCGTCAGCATCTTGTGTGGGTAGCACTGGTGCGAGACATCGAATACAATCTTGTCGCGCGGCGAATCAAAGACGGTGTGAAGTGCGATCGTCGCCTCGACGATGCCCAGATTCGGCCCGATGTGCCCGCCGGCGATACTCGTACGGCGGATGAGTGCATCCCGCATCTCCTGCGCGAGTGCAGAGCGCTGTGCTGCGGTATAGTGCTTGATGTTCGCAGGGCTGGTGATGGTTTCAAGATACAAGGAAGATATCCTCCTAATTTTACATATGATAAAATATTGACCCTATTATAACATAAATTCTGAGAAAATATCATGATTGGTCAAAAAATACGAATGAGAGCAAAGAAAAAGGACTGCCGCTGCTGCGGCAATCCTCGATGAAATATGTTTGATTATGCGAGCGAATGAATCTTCTCCGCCAGGCGTTTTGCGTGCGCATGGGCCGCCGCCCCTTCCGCCGCAAGCGGCCCCGTAAACGGGGGCATCCCTAAAAATCAGACCTTCAATGCCGTCAGCGTATCCGCGGCGATCTGCTCGGCGGTGAGATGATGGGCACGCGCGAGCTCTTTGCTGCGGTAACGGTCATAGAACTCCTTCGAGAGCCCGTAGCAGCGCACGCGGATATTCTTGTCCATGCCGTAGTAGGCGGCGATCTTCTGCCCAAAGCCGCCGTCGAGGATGCCGTCCTCGAGCGTGAGGATGAGGCTGTGCTTTTCCTTGAGTGCGTCGAGGAGCGCCGTATCGAGTCCCGAGAGAAAGATCGGATTGATGACGGTTGCCTTGATGCCTTCCTTTTCGAGTTCGGCCACTGCAGTACTCGCCAGCTGGGCGAAATTGCCCGCGCCGATGAGAGCGACGCCGCTGCCCTCGGTGACGATCTGATATTTGTTGAGCGCGCTGTAATCCGTGCGCACGGCATAGGGGCTCTCTTCGTAGCCCATGACCGGCATGCGGATCATGACGGGGTGCGCTGTCTGTTCGACAGACCAGCGCAGCACCGCCGCGTACTCGTCGAGGCTCGCAGGTGCGAGGAAGACGAGGTTCGGGATGTTGGCAAAGAGGGGAATATCGAAGAAGCCGAGGTGCGTCACGTCGTTCATGTAGTACATGGACGCGCCGACGGAGAGAAAGACCGCGGGATTATGATTCACCGCGACATCCTGTGCCATCTGATCGTAGGTGCGCTGGAAGAACGTGCTATACGTGCCGAACACCGGACGCGCACCGCCGCGTGCGAGCCCCGATGCCATCGCGACGGCGTGCTCCTCGGCAATGCCGACATCGACGTACTGGCTGCCGAGCTCCGCACGGTCGGCGGGGGAGAGACCGATGCCGCCCATCGTGCCCGCTGCGAGAAAGACAAAGTTCGCGTTCGCCTTGGCTGTCTCTTTGACAAATGCCTTTGTTGTCTCCTGGAACGGGTCGGTGTACGGGCGTTTGAGTTCGCCCGTCTCAATGTCGAACGCCATGCGGTAGTGCCAAGTCTCGCGGTCCTCCTCGGCGAACTTGTAGCCCTTGCCCTTCTGCGTATGAATATGCACCACAACCGGTTTTTGGCTGTCCTTGACCGCTTCGAACGCTGCAATCAGTGCCTCGGCATCGTTGCCGCGGGCGACATAGCGGTAGTCGAGCCCCATCGCGCGGAAGAGGTTGTTCGGCGCGGTGCCGCCCGTCTCGCGCAGGCGGCGGAACTCGCGGTACATGCCGCCGTGATTCTCCGCAATGGACTGGTCGTTGTCGTTGAACACAATGATGAAGTTGGTGTCCATCTCGCCCGCGACGTTCAGCCCCTCAAGCGCCTCGCCGCCCGACATCGAGCCGTCGCCGATAAAGGCGATTATATTTTCTTTCCGCCCCGCGCGATCGCGTGCCTTCGCAAGGCCCGAGGCCAGGCTGATCGAGGTCGATGTGTGTCCGACGTTGAAGAAGTCGTGCGGACTCTCCTCCGGATTCGTGTAGCCCGAGACCGCGTCGTAGTGCGCCTCGTCGATGTATGCCTCGACACGGCCCGTCAGCATCTTGTGCGGATAGGACTGGTGCGAGATGTCGTAGACGATCTTGTCGCGCGGTGAGTCGAATACCGTGTGTAGCGCGATGATCGCCTCGACCGCGCCGAAGTCCGGGCCGAAATGTCCGCCGTGAATGCTCGCGCGCCGGAGCATCGCATCGCGCATCTCCTGCGCGAGCGCCTTGCGTTCTGCCGGGCCGTATCCCTTGATGTCGGCCGGTGATGTGATCTTTTCCAAATACAAGTGAAATCCCCCTTTGAATCGTGCGGGAGCCCCCATAAAACATCCATCCTGCTACGCCGCATTATAGCATTGGAGTGCGCTCACATGTCAAGAAAGAGTTTTTTGGAAAATGTTTCCAAAGCAACGGATTATTTTCAGGAAGCGGTGGTAAAGTAGACGCTGCAAAAATGGAAGTCAACTCGATGGAGGGTCTGTATGAATACATGTGAGATGAAAGAAAGCCGTATTGTCATTAGCGAGGTCATGATGCCGAGCCAGGCGAACCCGAACGGGAACGTACACGGTGGCGAGATCATGAAGCTGATGGACTCGGCAGCATATACAGCGGCGCGGCGCTACGCACGCTCGAATGTCGTCACCGCGCGCGTGGATGAGCTCGAGTTCCACCTGCCCATCCGCATCGGCGACCTCGTCGTTGTCACGGCGGACATTGTCTACGTCGGGCACAGCTCGATGGAGATCGCCGTCAATGTCATCGTCGAGGATCTGGATGAGGACAGCGATGCGCAGCTGGCACTCTCGGCGTATTTTACAATGGTTGCACTCGACCGCAATGCGCGTCCGAAGTCCGTGCCGCCGCTCGCGCTCGATACCGAGGAGGCACGCATCGCCTTCGAGGAGGGCAAGCGCCGCTATGCCGCGCACAAGGCGCGCAAACGCGGGGCGGCGAATCCTGCAGGCGGCTGCGTCTGCGCGATACTGAGGAGCAAGTCAAAAGCAGAAAAGGAATAAGCATTTGCTCTCATAAATTGATGCAAATAAAAACGCATGACCCGGAGGTCATGCGTTTTTGCAGCGGGAGGGAAGGCACGTCTCAGCGTGCTCCCTCCCATTGGAGCAGACGCTCCTTCTTATCGAGCCCGCCCGCATAGCCCGTCAGGCTGCCGTTCGTGCCGACGACTCTGTGACAGGGGATGAGGATGGAGATCGGGTTGCGGCCGACCGCGCCGCCGACCGCCTGCGCCGACATGCGGCAGCCGGTATTCTGCTCAATGCACCGTGCGATCGCACCGTAGGTGACCGTCTGTCCGTATGGGATTGTGCGCAGAATCTCCCACACCGATTGCTGAAACGCCGTGCCGTGAGGTGCAAGCGCGGGCATAAAGTCGGGCTTTCTGGCGCTGAAATAGACATCGAGCCAGCGGCGTGCCTCCTCAAATACGGGGAGGTTTTTTTGTGTGCGCGTTGCGTCGAGTCCCTGTGCAGCATATTTCTGCCCGTCGAAATAGAGTCCGACGAGCGCCGTGCCGTCGCTCACGAGAGTCATCCCGCCGAGCGGGGAAGCGTAGTGCGATGTGTAGAGCATGGGGCACCTCCTGTCGCTTGCTTTGCCTCTATTATAGAGCAAAATGATGTGGTGCGATACCGCCCTCTCGTGAACTTTTCTTTAAAATATGATATAGTTAAGGAAGCACTGATAAATTCAGCCGCGCCATCTTAGCGTATCTTTTTTGCCCGCTTTTTGTCGGCGAATCCTCCACATAGCTTTGGCTATGCGTCCGGTTTGCCTCCTCAATCGGACGAAAAAATCTACGCCAATCTGACGGACTTCATTTTATCAGCGATTCCTTAAGCAAAGACTTTGGAAGGAGGCTGCACGATGGCGACAACGGAGATGACGGATGATATGGTCGTGCAGGGCGCTCGCGCGGCGGTGCGTATTGCACTGGCGAAGAACAAGGCAAGAGGCGTGTCGAGTGTTGTTTACGACCGCAAGACGAAGACACTCTATGAGATCAGGAGCGATGGGCAGCGTGTGCCCATACGGGCAGAATGTGATGGAAAACGTGCAGAAGAGGCCTGAAATCATCGTTTTTGCGGGGCCGAACGGTTCGGGCAAGAGCACGTTTACAGAAATTTTGCGTCCTCCTCAGATGGAGTATATCAACGCCGATGAGATTAAGAAGAACCTCAAGTGTGATGATCTTGAAGCGGCGCAGACTGCCGAACGGCAGCGAGAGGCATGCCTTTCTGACAAGAGAGAGTTCTGTTTTGAAACTGTGCTTTCCACGTCGCGTAATTTGGAGCTTTTGAAACGTGCGCGGGAAATGGGCCGTTTTATCCGCTGTTATTATGTCCTGACCATAGCCCCGATTATCAATGTCTACCGTGTAAAAACGCGTGTGGCATCGGGCGGGCACGATGTTCCCAAGGAGAAGATCTATGCGCGCTATGATCGCGCAATGGATCTCGTTCCCGCGGTCATTGAAGTGAGTGATATATGCCACATTTATGATAACTCCGCGGAGGAGCCGTTTCGTATCTTCAAGAAGCAGAAGAATATGTGCTTTTATGATGAATGCGATGATTGGCAGAGAGAAAAAATTGAGATGCTCACGGGAATTGCCGATATGATGCGGAAAAATTTAAATTAGGGGGACTCTTTTACATTGAGGCGCAGGTGTCTGTCTGCGTCTTTTGTGTTTGCAGTTTTCGCAAAGACCGCGGCACGGATTGATGTCCATGCACAGATACCCGAACGCCATGAGGTATTTGTAGGTGCTTGTTTTGTTTCGTGTCATCGTCGATCTTCCTATCCGCATGATTGCATCAAGAGTAGTTATAGGATGAAAATCCCGCGCATGATAGTGCCGGTTCGATATGACTTTCCCGCCCGCTGACAAATCTTAATCCATCCTCCTCGGATTAGGCTTTCACATTGTAAAAGTTCCTTGCGTATTATATACTTTACTTATGGAAACAACCGGACAGGAAAAGAGGCGATCGTATGAGAGATCATATTTTGGGGACGCTTTACGGTATGGCTCTGGGCGATGCGATGGGAATGCCGTCGGAGCTGTTGAGCCGCAGAAGGCTTCGGGAGATTTTCGGGCGCATTGAGACGTTCGAGGACAGTCCCGCGGAAAATCCTGCCGCAATCGGTTTGAAGAAGGGGGAGTTTACGGATGATACGGCGCAGGCACTCGTCATTCTCGACTCCCTGATGGAAAACGACTACGTGCCGGACAAGGGACTGATTGCGCGTAATCTCCTGCAATGGGCCGTTCGAACGAATGCGTTCGACAAAAACATCCTGGGGCAGAGCTCGAAGGCCGCGCTCCATGCTGTTGCACATGGAGAAGATCCCGAACCTTACACCGTAAAGGCGCTGACGAACGGCGCGGCGATGCGGATTGCGCCGATCGGCTGCCTCTTTTCCTCCCATGATCTGCAGGATCTTGCCGCATATGTCTTTCATATCAGCGAGGCGACGCATAAGACCGACGTGGCACTCAGCGGCGCCGGCATGGTGGCGGCAGCGGTCAGCGCCGCGCTCGACGGCAGGTCGTGGGATGACATTATGGATACTGCAATGGACTGCTGTGCCATGATCGCGCAGTACGGTGCGGAGACATACAGTGCCTCGCCGAAAGCACGGCTTGCTTTGGCGCTGGAATTTGCACAGCGGTATCGGGCAGATGAGGAGGCGTTCTCTCTTTCCATTTATGAAATCATCGGCACGACAACACTGATGAGCGAGGCTGTGCCGGCTGCTCTGGCTATGGCGTACTATTTCAAGGAGCCGAAAGCATGCAGTTTGGCCTGTGCGAATCTCGGCGGCGATACGGATACGATCGGCGCTATGGCAACTGCGATCTGCGGTGCGAAGGTCGGAGCAAAGCACATCGAGGAAGAATGGATCGCCGTGTTGGAGCGGAGCAATGCCGTGGATTTCGGACATTATGCCGACAGCCTGCTTGCGCACCGCGGCAGGGTACATTGTTGACCCTTTTGAAGCGCTGCTTCAAGAAAAAAGAGCGGGAGGGATTATCATGCACGAAGAAGAAAAGACCTTTCTGTCGCCGGAGGAGCGGACAGACCGGCCCAGAAGCCTGTTTTTCCTATATTGCGCTGCCAATATCGGGATCCTCGGTCTCGTCTACGGCGCCATTATCGTCGGTTATCAGCTGAGTTTCCTGCAGGCCGTTCTCGTTGCGGTCATCGGTTCGTTTTCGTTCGGCATCGTTGGGCTGATGAGCCTGGCCGGACACGATACAGGAGCCATCACATTTGTTTTGTCGCGTGCTTCGTTCGGCTTTCGGGGCAATTTAATCCCTGCAGCGGCGGCTCTGATCGCGCATGCCGGATGGCTGTCGATCAATGTCTGTACCGGCGCACTGACGGTGTTGGCCCTATTTGCCGCGCTGGGGATTGGGACGACGACTCTGAGTATGGGCGCGGCTCTGGCAATTTTTGTAGCGCTGGTACTGGCCTCCGTATTGTTCAGTCATGCGATGCTGATCCGTATGCAGACACTCTGCACCTATTTATTCGGTTTTTTCACACTCGTCATTCTTGCGATCATCATACCGCAGACGGACTGGGCGATGCTCTTGTCGATGCCGAGTGGTGACTGGCTGGGGAATTTCCTGCCGGCACTTGCCTTTGTCGCCGCCGGCACCGGCATCGGCTGGACGAGTTATGCGGCGGACTACAGCTGTCATCAGGCACCGGAGCATTCGCGCACCAAGGTCGGCTGGGCCGTTACGCTTGGCGGCGCCGTGCCGCTCATTTTGATGCTCGGCGTCGGCATACTGCTTTCGACACGGGTGCCGGATCTTGCGAGTTCGGCAAACCCCATCGAGGTGATCAAGGGCGTGTTGCCGGTCAATCTGGCGATCCTCTATTACATCACGGCAATCGGCGGCCTAACGCCGCAGTGCTTCCTGGGACTGAAATCCTCCAAGCTCGTGCTCCAGGCGGCGCATATTCTGGTGAATGAACGCTGGATTCTCCTGTTCCAGACGGTTGTTGTCACGGTCATCCCGACCTATATCCTCTTTGTAGCGCAGGATTTTCAGGGGACACTGGAAGGCTTCCTGAGTATCATCGGGAAGCTGCTCGCGGCGTGGGCCTCGGTATTCCTTGCGGATTATCTGCTGCTGCGCCGCAGGCAGGGATATGATAAGGAGCTGCTCACCGATCCCGCGAGGAACGCGCTGAATTATCACGGCGTTGTCAGTTGGGTCGTCGGCTTTGTCGTGGGTATGCTGTTTTCCAAGACGTTTGTTTTTGCAGGCCCCTTTGCCACGGGCATCTTCGCCGGCAACAGCCTCAATGTTCTGCTGACCCTCGTTGTAAGCGGCGGACTGTACATCCTCCTGACACTGTTCGGCGGCAGGCGAAATGCGGCCTGACGGAGGAGAGCGTATGGGAAACGCAAAGATACTGATCCTCGGCGCGGCAGTGATCGATGTCGTCATCCATATCGATCGTCTGCCGCAGGCCGGAGAAGATATTGCCGGAAGGCAGAAGGGCATGATCGTCGGCGGCTGTGCATTCAACGTATCGAAAATCATGGGCGCCCTGGGCACTGCGCATGATCTCTGCGTGCCGCTCGGCAAGGGAATGTATGCGGACATCATCCGTCAGGAACTCCTGCAGTCTGGGCATTGGCCGATGATCGAAGATGAACGCTGCGACAACGGATACTGCCTCTCTCTTGTCGAGGCTGACGGCGAGCGTACATTCATTACGATGGACGGCATTGAGACGATGTGGCTCGATGCGTGGCTGGACAAGATTGATGCGCAGGCCTACGATTACATCTATGCCTCCGGCTATGGATTCCAGGATGACAATCCCGGCAGTGAAGTCCTGCTGCGTTTCCTGCGCCGCAGGAAACGCAGCTGCTGTCTGGTGCTCGACCCGGGGCCGAGGCTTTTGGGGAAGCGTTTTGCCGACGAGCTTCTGGGTATGCGTACGATTCTCGAAATGAATGCGGCCGAGGCAAAGGCGATGACGGGAGAAGCAAACGCTGCTGCTGCGGCGCGCAGACTCTATGCGGTTACGCGTCAGCCTGTCGTCGTGACACTCGGCAGGGAGGGGACGCTTTGCCGCAGCGATGAAGGCGAAATGCTCGTGCCCTCCGCTCCGGTCAAGGCGATCGATACGATCGGCGCCGGAGATTCGCATACGGCAGGATTCCTGTCGGCGCTGTCACAGGGGAAAACGCTGCGCGAGGCCTGCGAAGAGGCGAATCGAGTGGCAGCAATCGTCGTGCAGCATATTGGTTGTTCCATGGGATAAGATGTGCTTTGATAGCAAAAAGCCAAGATCATATGGGGAAAAGTTTCGTTGGCATAGATCAAGGCACTGGAGGTATATTATTGAGATGATGATGCAGGGAAAATAGGTATTTTTTAAAGCAAGATGGCTGAAGATTGATATTATACCGAATTAAAGAAGGCAGGGGTACAGAATGAGCGATAATTTTTCGGTGCAAGATAAGAAATGGTCTGCAAGGGAAGAAGAAATTAATAAGGTAATCATCCAATATTGCAAAAACTATTTTTATCCGTATGCATTGCTGATTGATGGTGCATGGGGAAGCGGAAAATCCTATTTTGTAAGGAATAAGATTATCGCTTGTTGGTCAAAGGACATGAAGGTTGCTCCGATTTATATATCTCTTTATGGTTTACGTACAGTGGCAGATTTCTTGGATAAGGTATATATCGGTATGCTCGAAAAGAAAACATGCAGACATGCAACTGGCGTTTTGCGAATCATAAAAAATATCGGTGTTGGTTGGGTTTTACCAGGATGGGGCTTAGGTTTTTTAGAGAAAAGCATGGATGAAGCACAAGAAAATCTCAGAGAAACAATGTTTAGCATGAAAAACTACTGTTTTATCCTTGATGATTTTGAACGCTGTATGATTCCCATGAACGAGATTCTTGGGGAAATCAGCAGAATGCTTGAGGAACATCAAGCAAAAGTTTTGATTGTCGCAAATGAATCAGAAATAGGATTTCATAATATACAGCAGAATGTGGAGATGAAGACCATTGCTGCAGCGTTGGCATGTCAGCAAGCGAATGAAACAGGTTCCAAGGCGAAGAACGGGGGAGATTCGACAGAAGACGTAAAAAATAATATAAAAGAATTCAGAGAGGGGCTTTTTGGTGCGGAAAATTCTCTGTATAAGAAAACAAAAGAAAAGATTATAGGCCAAACATTGTACTATAATCCTACGATTGCTGAAAAAATAGAATCTGTACTTGAAAATATGACGCAAAAGAAAACACAGGAAGGAGAGGCGTTTCCCCAAGATTTTCTGGAATGGATCATGAAGAAACAGGATTTTATGGTTCGTCTGATGGAGTATTTTGAATGCAGAAATTTACGGACATTGGAGTTCGCGGTCAGCAGATTTATGGAGTTGGAACAATATATACAGTGGCCATCATATGACAAAAACTATGTGAACGCTTTGCGGGAGCATATACTGTACTCTTCCGTTCACATTTCTGTTCACTTCAGAGAAAGGAAGGCGCAGCGACGAAGCTGGCAGGAAGATGAAGTGTATACGTTTCATACAATGTACCATGAAACGGCGATGTTTGATGAATTTTCATTGTATGTCATATTAAAATTTGTGGAAGACTATATTTATGACGGCTGTGTGGACCAAGAGAATATAAATAAAGGGGTAGAACGGGCTGCTGCACTGATAATAAGCCGTGACAGGAAAAGGGATGATCCTTTAAATGCACTCTGCCGTTACCACGATCTAGATGATCGTAATATAATATGCAGGCTTAACTCTATGAAGGAAAATCTAAAGAATGGCGCGTATGGTCTTGGGGACTATCGCTCAATCATGGCTCTTTGTCAAGAGTTGTCCAAAATCGGCTATCAAGAAGCCGGCATAGCGTCTTGGATTCCTCTGATAAAAGAAAATCTTGAAAAGGGAAATGTTTCAGAAGATGTGGTGGGGGCCGTCTTTAGGATTCAGGATCAAGATGATCCTCCCTATAAAAAATGTCTGGAGGAAATAGAAGACTATGAGTTTATGCAGTATACTCGTCCATTTGAAGAGCAGATCACCGATACACTCAATAATAATCTGCCTGTAAATACACTAATATCTCTTATCCGGGAGGATGCTCCGGGATTCTTTAGTCATGGACTGTTTATAAAATTTCCTGTAAAGAATCTAGCCGAATACTTAACACAACGACCTAATTCTGAAATTTATCAATTTTACCAGATGATACGGCATCACTATCATCCGGAGAACATAAAAGATTTTTGTCAGCGAGATGTTGAGCCGCTTATTCAGTTTATAGAGATCCTAGAGGAAAAAGAGCAGGCGATATCTGATAAGATGAAACTGTACAATATGAGGTTGCTTTGCGGTTTGGCGAGGGAAGTCTGTGATAAAATGAAGTAGATATACAGTCATAATATAAAAGACCCGCTGCAGTCAATGCAGCGGGTCTTGGATTCGTAAGGATATAGGAGAAATATCGGTGTCCTCAGGTAATGGATGCCCGATAGATGCTGTCGACGGCCTTTTTGAGGACGGCGTCGAATTCGGCGTCGCTCTGGCTGACGCGCAGCTCCTGTGCGAGGGCGCGGGAGAAGCTGGCGATGAGGCCGTGGTTGCGCGCGAGTTTTTCGTTCGCATCGTCCTGCGTGTAGCCGCCGCTGAGGGCGACGACACGTACGACGTGCGGGTCTTTCATGATCCCTTCGTAGAGGTTGTCGACGGTCGGGATGGTGACCTTGAACATGATTTTGGCATCGGGGGGCAGCTTTGCGAGGTGCTCTTTGATGGCGCCGAGCATGATCTCCTCTGCCTTTTCTTTATCGGGGCAGTGGATGTCGACCTCCGGCTCGAGGATGGGGACAAAACCCTTGCGGACGATCTGCATGCCGACCTCGAACTGCTGGTCAATGATGGCGCGGATGCCGGCCGGGTTTGCCTGCTTGATGACGGAGCGCATTTTCGTGCCGAAGATGTGGCGTTCCTTTGCGCGGTCCAGCAGGGCGTCGAGACCCGGGATGGGCTTCATGAGCTGGACGCCGTCCTTCTCCTCGGCGAGGCCTTTGTCGACCTTCAGGATGGGGATGATGCCCTTCTTGGTCCAAAGGAAGTCCGCAGTGAAGAGACCGTCGATCTGGCGGTCCATGGTGTTCTCAAAGAGGATGGCCGCGAGGATCTGGTTCTTGTCGAATGACGGGCTCTTGATGATGCGTGTGCGCATTTCGTGAACGCGTGTAAACATCTCGTCATCGCCGTGGTACGCGCTCTCGTCGATGCCGTACGCTTTCAGCGCCTTGGGCGTGGAGCCGCCGCTCTGGTCGAGCGCTGCGATGAAGCCCTTGTCATGCTGCATGCGGTTCAGCTGTTCCTGATTCATTGGACATACCTCCTGTTGTGAGAAATATGAGGGAGAGGGCACCCCTTTCGCCGCTCTGCGTCTGATCCTCCGCGCAGGCGGGGAAACCGAGCGTGCGGATCAGGGACATGGCCCCGTTTGCTTCTATATTTTATTATAGCGCGATTTTCAGAAGAATACAACGACATTGAAAGTGCTTATCATAAATTTTATCTGCCGCTGCTGATCTGCGCGGACTCTTGCGCTGGAGGAGCGTCCGCAGGGAGGCGGCTGCTGCCACCCTGCGGCGTCATCATGCCCCCCCTGCTTTCAGTCGATGCAGCCGAATTTCCCGCAGCCCCCGGGCACAGCCGCGGGATCATCTCTGGTTCCACAACTCCCGTTGACCTCCTTGGAAGGAGCTCCTGCTTGACCCGCGGCGAAAAGTATCGTATGGTAATCCTATGGAAAAGATGGGGCTTGTAAAGAAAAAGGGGAAGGGGAGCTTTCTGGCCGCGGCATATTGCAGGAGATTCACATGAGCCTATACAATCTGATTCAGGCGAAGATATTCAGTACATATGAGGACTGGTGCTTGAAGAGCAGCTCGATGAACCGGCACGGCTTTCACATCGTGGGCATCGAGAACGAGCTGAAGTCAATGCAGGACGGACGCAATATGTTCGTGGAACTCTGCCCGCCGCACGCAGTCGAGGGCTGCACGTCCATGAAGGCGGTGGGCGGGAAGGCTGCCGATCAGGCAGACCTGCTGCTGGAAATCGACGGAAAGAAGTATCGCCGTGCGGGGATCTCCTATGACGATGCCGCGCGGATCATGAAAGACTTCGTGCAAAAAAGAGTGCGCCCCGCTGCAAGGGAGTATGAGCCGATGGAAGACGACTCGAAAGCGATCGCAGATGCATTCGCTGCGCTGGCGGACATCCTGCTCGGAGACGCCGCGTATACGAAGAGCCTCCGGAAGAAGATGCAGGCGAAAGGCGCGGCGGGCGTTGATGTCGGGTGGGAAAGACTCTGCAAAAAACTCGTGGGCAGCGGCAGGGCAATCGCGCTCGATTGGAAGAGCTGGAAGGAGGACTTTGTGGCTGCCGTAGACACGCTGTCAGCGGGTACGGGGCTCGCCGTCCATGCGGATATGCTCGGTGAAACGGACGGGATTCCTCTTTGGAGCAAGGCGGTGAACGCATCGTGGCACAATTATGTCCTCGCTGCGATGGACATGAACAACGAGGACTACGTCCTGCTCGTTCTGCCGCGGGAGGATTTTATGCGTGCAGCAGAGTGTGCGCGTGCGCTTTTGCATCGGATCGCTCCTGCAGAGGAGATGTAAGGCTATATACAAAAACAGCGATTTGCACACCATGCAAATCGCTGTTTTTGATTGCCTTTCCTTCCTCATGCGACAGGCGCATCATGAGGAAGCGAGCATAGATTTCTTTCTATCGGTACGGCGCATTGTGTTCGCCCTTTCGCCTCTTGGAACTTCATTTCGGGGAGATGTTCGCACACTCCTGCATTTGCAAACGGGCCTTGGCGTTGATGCTCGTCAGCGGTCACCATAGGAAAATCCCTGCCAGGAATCGGCAAGCGCTTGGCGGGGATTCCTGTCGAGCTCAGCGTAGGGCTTCCATTGGATCGCTGCTTTCCTAGGATTGCCGCGGGAGGGGAGAAAATCGGCGAGAAACGTCTGAAACTCAGAGCCATACGGATCGGCATGCATTATATACGGCACGTAGAATACAGCAGAGGCATCAACGAAGCCGGGCTGATTGGCGGACGAAGAATCTGCGTAGGAATATTTCGCCGCAACAGCGCTTACGTGAAGAATGCCGTCCTTTAGGAAAACCTGCTGATATTGGTGCATTGATTCCTCGCGGCCGTCTCTTCGCCCCGTGCGTATCCATGTATCAATATGATAGACGCGATTTCCGCCGATCATGACCATGGGGACATTATGCCCCCACAGGTAGGAAAGGTCGGGCGTGATGGTGTAGTCTGCCGGCGGAATATCCGTTCGTACAGGCTCGAGCCGCGTGCCGTCTGCGCTGATCTCGTAGACGTAGCTGTCGATGCTGCGGGGGATGCTTGTCATTGCTGTCATCGCTTGGAGAGCAGGCTCTCCAAGGCCTGCAGCCTTTGCCTCCAAAAAGGCGGAAACATCAAAGTACAGGCCTCGAATGAGCAACTCGAGTCGTCCGTTTGCGTCCAGATCGGTAACGGCATAGGAGATGCCTGACATATCATCAGACCAATCCGTTTTTTCTTTGCCGAGGTGCCACGTCTGTTCCGTCAAGGAGATATCCCTGCTCCACACGTCTTTGCTGTGTGCGATGATGTCGAGCTGGGTATCGACTGCGGGCGGAGCCGCGCAGGCAGGCAATGAAAGGCTGAGGGTAAGGAAGGTGAGGACTGCGGGAATGATTTTGTGTAAAAAATTCACAATGCGTTCTCTTTGCATGGAAGGAGCGGCCTCAGCAGGTGCGGCACTTGTCATAGATGCCTTTATCCTTGAGCAGCTTGACCATGGTCTCGCCGATGTGCGCGACGGTCTCTGCGACGGGAATGCCTGCCGCGTTGAGCGCTGCGACCTTGTCCGCTGCTGTGCCCTTGCCGCCGGAGATGATCGCGCCGGCATGTCCCATGCGTTTGCCCGGAGGTGCCTGACGACCGGCGATGAATGCTCCGACGGGCTTGTCGGGCATGTTCTCCTTGATCCAGGCGGCGGCCTCCTCCTCTGCTGTGCCGCCGATCTCGCCGATCATGAGCACGGCGTAGGTGTCGGGATCGTCGCGGAAGAGCTGCAATACGTCGATGAAATCAAGTCCCTTGACCGGGTCACCGCCGATGCCGACGGTGGTGGTCTGTCCGATGCCGGCGTTCGTGAGCTGGAATGCCGCTTCGTATGTGAGGGTACCGGAGCGCGAGACGAGGCCGACGTGACCGGGCTTGCTGACGCTGCCGGGCGTGATGCCGACCTTCGACTGCCCGGAGGTGAGGAGACCCGGGCAGTTCGGCCCGAGGAAGCGCGTCTTTTTCCCCCGCATGTAGCGGCGTACCTTGACCATATCGAGAACGGGAATGTTCTCGGTGATGCAGACGACGAGATCGAGTTCCGCGTCGATCGCCTCGAGGATGGCGTCCGCAGCAAAGCGCGCGGGGACGTAGATGACGGAGACGGTTGCGCCGGTCGCATCGACCGCATCCTTGACGGTGTTGAATACGGGGACGCCGAGCGCCGTTTGTCCCGCCTTGCCGGGGGTGACGCCGGCGACAATCTGCGTGCCGTATTTGAGCATCTGCTCCGTGTGGAACATCGCCGCTGTACCGGTGATGCCCTGGACGATGACTTTGGTGTCCTTATCAATCAGAACTGACATGGTACGCCCTCCCTCTTAGTTCTTAGCCGCAGCGACAAGTTTCACGATCTGCTCGGCGCCGCCCTCCATCGTGGGCGCGGCAAATACGTTGGTGATAGGGGTGTTCCGCAGGATCTCGCGCCCCTCTTCGACCATCGAACCCTCGAGGCGTACGACGACGGGAACGGGGAGGGAACTGCCGTCCTTGGAGATGATATGTGCGGCCTCGATGATGCCCTTTGCGATGTTGTCGCAGCGGTTGATGCCGCCCATGATATTGACGAAGATGCCCTTTGCCTGACCGCCTTCGAGCATGATGCTGAATGCCTTGGCGATCTTCTCGGGCGCGGAGTCGCCGCCGACGTCGAGGAAGTTCGCCGGCTCGCCGCCATAGAACTTGAGCATGTCAACGGTCGCCATCGCAAGCCCTGCGCCGTTGACCATACATGCCACGTCACCGCCGAGGTTGACGTAGTTGAGCCCCGCTGCCGCCGCTATGCGCTCCTTCGGATCCTCCTCGCTCTCGTCGCGCAGCATCGCGATGTCAGAGTGGCGGAAGAGCGCACTGTCGTCGAAGTTGAGCTTTGCGTCGAGCACGACGATTTTGTCGTCCTCGGTGAGGACGAGCGGATTGATCTCGAGCTGAGAGCAGTCTTTGTCAATGAATGCAGTGTAGAGCTTCTGCATGGTTGAAACGGCTCTGCGGATGGCGGCCTCCGGGATGTTGATGGCATATGCCATGCGCGTCGCTTGGAATCCTGCCAGACCGATGACGGGATCGATGTATTCCTTGATGATCTTCTCGGGTGTTTCGGCAGCGACTTTTTCGATCTCGACGCCGCCCTCCTCCGAGCCCATCATGACGACGCTTGCGGTATGGCGGTCGATGATAAAGGAGAGATAGTATTCCTTCTTGATCTTTGACGCCTCTTCGATGAGGAGGCGTTCGACGACTTTGCCCTCGGGACCGGTCTGATGTGTGACGAGAACCTTGCCGAGAAGTTCCTGTGCAACGGCGCGGACTTCTTCGGCGCTCTTTGCAAGCTTCACACCGCCGGCTTTGCCGCGTCCGCCCGCATGGATCTGCGCCTTGACGACAACGACAGGAGTATCGAGTTTTTCGGCATTGGTGACGGCCTCATGGACGCTGAATGCGGGCAGCCCGTTCGGTACGTTGACGCCGAACTCACGCAGTATCTGCTTGGACTGGTACTCATGGATGTTCATCTGGTCAAGCCTCCTTTAATTATTATGAGCAGAACTCCGGTATAGCTGCTATATTACGCTTCTTTCTGCGGAATGTCTAGCGATTTCGGTGCGGCGCATGATTGAAAAACTTGGTGCTGCATAAATATTTTCTATAAATGTGATGAAGCTCTATAAATATTGAAACGCAGAGGCAATCGGCTGCCGTACCGACATCACGTCTTCTCGGAGGCGGAGGCAGCAATCGCACCGACGGGACAGTCCTCGGCCGCCTCCAGTGCGTCGTCCTGCTCGAGGCAGGTCGGCTGCCGCAGGATGACGGCGGAGCGCTGCGTGCGGTCGATATGAAAGACAGCGGGCAGCCGCTCCTCACACATGCCGCAGGAGATGCATACTGTCGAATCAATGGAAAGATTCATGAAAGTCACCAAAATGAAAATTTCCTGCTGCGCCGAAGCACAGCAGGAGTTTTTTCAAAATAAATATAACACACGCTTATAGTATGCCGCAGTCGGATGGATCTGTCTGTGACTCGGGCAACAGTTTGCCTCTCTCAGATTTCCGCGCTGGCATCGGATGCCTTGAGCACTTTGTGCAGGTAGGTGCGGATCTCGACGCCGTGTTCCATCTTCATGATGTCGTCAAGGAGCTCCTTCGCCTGCGCCGAGGTGACGGAGCGGATCATCTCCTTGACGCGCGGAATGGACGGTGCACTCATGGAGAGCTCTGTGATGCCCATGCCGAGCAGGATGACGGCGGCATAGGGGTCGCTCGCCATCTCGCCGCACATGCCGGCCCAGATGCCGTGTTCGCGCGCACTCTGGATCGTGCGTTGGATGAGGCGCAGGACGGCGGGATTGAACGGGTTGTAGAGGTGTGCGATCTGGGCGTTGCCGCGGTCGACCGCGAGGGTGTACTGGATGAGATCGTTCGTGCCGATGCTGAAAAAGTCGACGTACTGTGCGAGCAGCGGGGAGATGACAGCGGCGGCCGGCGTCTCGACCATGATGCCGATCTGCACGTCGTCGGAGTACTCCTTGCCCTCGTGGGCGAGCTCGAGCTTCGCCTGCTCGACGAGTTTCAGCACGCGCTGGATCTCGCTGACGCTGATGACCATCGGGACCATCATGGCCGCTTTGCCGTAGAGACCGGCACGCAGGATCGCCTTGATCTGCGGGAGGAAGAGGTCGTGCCGATCGAGGCTGATGCGCAGCGCCCGGTAACCGAGGAATGGGTTCTCCTCGGGGTCGATGTTGAGATAGGGCAGAGGCTTGTCACCGCCGATGTCCATGGTGCGGATGATGCAGATATTCCCGTCGCATTTCTCGACCGCGGCGCTGTACGCCTTGAACTGATCCTCCTCCGTCGGAATCGTCGTCGAGCCCATGAAGACGAACTCGGAGCGGAAGAGACCGACACCCTCCGCGCCGTAGGTGAGCGCGTTGTCCACATCCATATGCGTGCCGATGTTTGCTGTGAGCTCGATGCGCACGCCGTCCTTTGTTACGGCCGGCAGATCCTTGAGTGCGGCATAGTGCGCCGCGAGCTTCTTCTGTTCCTCGAGTTTGCCCTCATAGAGGGTGCGCTCCTCCTCGGTCGGGCGGATGATGATGTCGCCGCGGCTGCCGTCGAGGATGACCTCGTCGCCGTCGCTGATGCGGCTGATCTTGTCGCCGATGCCGAGAACCGTCGGGATGGCGCGCGCCTTTGCGATGATGACGACGTGGCTGGTTGCGCTGCCGGAGCCGAGGATGACGCCCGCGATCTGCTCGGTCGGCATGCCGGCGACGACGGACGGCTCGATCTCCTCTCCGCAGAGGATGACCTGGCCTGCACCGATCTCTGGCTCCTTGACGCCGAGGACGTATTTCGCGATGCGCTTGCCGACATCGCGCAGGTCGACGGCGCGTGCGGCGAAGTACTCGTCCTCCATCTGCTCAAAGAGCTGCGCCTGTTCGTTTGCAGCGTCGAGGATGCCCTGCGGAGCGCTGCCTGTTGCCTCGATTTTCGCTTTGATGTTTTCCGCCATCATGGGATCCTGCACCATCATGCGGTGTGCTTCGAGGATCGCCGCCTGCTCCGTCTGCTCCTCTTTGCGCAGACGTTCGATGGTCGTGAGGAGAATTTCGGTGACGGCAACGATCGCCGCCTCCGCCTTGCCCTGCTCCTCGGCAATGCTGCCGGGATGATAGGCTGCGAGATAGCCGTCAAGATTCTGGCCCGCGAGCATGACCTGACCGACGGCAATGCCTGAGATGACCCCTTTTCCACGGATCGTTTCCGCCATATGTGACACCCCTCCTGATATTTAGTCTATGAATGCTTACGAAAAAACGCCGCGAGGCGAAACGATGCACTGCCTCGGGCGTTTTCAAACAGGCTTACTCTTCGCCGAACTTCGAGTTGACGAGATCGGCGAGCTCCTTCACGGCGGCTGCCTCGTCCTCCCCCTCGGCAATGATGGTGAGCTCCGTGCCCTTGACGAGGCCCATGCTCATCAGCATGAGGATGCTCTTGGCGTCAACCTTCTTGCCCTTCGCCTCGATTTGGATCTTGGACTTGAACTTCGTTGCCGTCTGAACGAATACCGATGCGGGACGCGCATGAATGCCCGTCTTGTTCTCGATCATAACTGTTTCCTGCGTCATATGAACATCTCCCATCCGTTAGTTAGTCTGTCTGTATTCCCCCTGCACACGTCCGCTGCATACCGTGGATGCGCCCGTCATGCGCGAATGAATGTCACGGTCATTATACTATAAAAAGCGAAATGAAAAAAGAGTAGAAGGAAAAAAGTTTTTTGGGAAAAAGATTAGTTTTTTCCCACAATATTTCTCCTGCGAAGAAGGATTTTGTCTCTCCGTGTCGAAACCAACTTAGAATACCTGTATGCGGCGGTGCATTTGCCGCATCGGGAGACGGCTGCACGAAGGGAAGTGACGGCGATGCAGACGCAGATTCGGCTCTCTTCGCTTGCCTTTGCCGCGCTCATCAGTGCTGTGCTCGTTGCGGGAGCGATCGCCCTGCATCCGCCGCTCACGCGGGCCTACTGCATACGGTTCGCGGGGCTGATCGCAGGAGCGGGGCTCGTCGTGACGCTCTACGACCGTGCGATGACGGCACACGCGCGGCGGCGTGCGGAGGAGCTGCGTACCTTTACGGAGGAGCACGCTGAGGAATCTGCGCGCGCCGCAGCGGAGGACGGGACAGCGCCCGATTCGCCGGGGCAGGATCCTGCCGCGCTGCCGAGCGATGCTGCAGCGGCTGCGGATGACGATCTGCCGGAGAGTCTCGACGGCCTGCTCGATGCCGCGCACGCAGCCACGGAGCATATGCCGCTGCGTGCAGTTGCAGCGTATCGCCGGGCGCTTGCGCGCTATCCGGACGACTCGTACATGCCCTATCTCATCATCGAGCTCTCCACGCTCTACAAGCGCATGGGGGACTATGATGCGGCGCTGGCGCTCTTTGACGAGATGCTCGCACTGCCCGTCGTCGCAAAGAACGCCGTCGTGGTGCAGGAGTTTCAGCGCTCCCGCAGATTTTTGGGCGCCGTTTCTGCCATGCTCGCCGCGCAGGGGACGCCCGCGCTTCCCTACGGAGAGATTCCGAAGGAACTGCTTGCGGAGGCGGACCGCCGCGCAGAGCATCCAACCATCTGACATTTTTGGTAAAATGGAGGAATACAAATGAAGAAAAGCGTTGACATCCTGGGACTTCCCGTCATCAGCATCACCGAGGGCCGCGAGCTCGGCATGAGCAAGACCCTGCTCATTGATGCGCCGAACCGCGTTGTGGCGGCGATCACGATTGAGGACGAGGACTGGTATCGCGGAGTCAAGCTCATTCCCTACGATAATGTCATTGCGGTCGGCGATGATGCGGTCACGGTCAACCACAGCGAAAACATCCTGACGCTCGATGCGGCCGGCGATTTCGAGACCCTGCTCGACGACAACATCCGCGTGATCGGCACGAAGGCAATCACGCGCACGGGCGTCATTCAGGGGACGATCACCGAGATCTTCATCGGCAAGGACGGCAGCATCGAAAAGTGTGAGATCACGGCGCCCGAGGGCTCTACGTCCGAGGTGACGGCGGATCAGGTCTCGATCTTCGGCAAGGAAGTTACGGTCATCTCTCCGGAGGGGGACGCCGGAAAAAAATCTGACGCAGCGGATGCGCCGGCGGCATCCGCTGTGACAACGTCCGCAGAAGAGCCTGCGGCTGAGCCGGCAACAGAACCTGCCGCCGAGGAGTCTGCGGCCTCCGCTGAGACTCCGGCAGAGGATACGGCCGCAGCGGCGGAACCATCCGCTGAGCCCACGATTGAGGAGCTCGCGGTAGAGGATGCGCCGGCAGAGACTCCTGCGGCAGAAGCGGCCGCTGAGGAGCCGGCTGAGGATAAGAACGCGGACCGCGTGAATGAGGATCGCCACCGCCGCTTCCTGCTCGGCAAGAAGGCGACGCGCACGATCAAGATGGATAACGGCGTCGTCATCGTCGAGGCGGGCGCGGACATCACCGAGGAAGTCCTGCAGAAGGCGAAGCTCGGCAACAAGTTCATCGAGCTCTCGATGAGCGCACAGTAAACGCCGAATAATCAAATAGGGGAGCTGGCAGCAGCCGGCTGAGAGGGGGCAATGCGCCCCGACCCAGGACCTGATTTGGGTAATGCCAACGTAGGGATAAACATGCGCACAGCAGCGCGGCTATGTCAGTTGGCATGGCCGCGTTTTTTCATATAATAAAGGAGTCTGTCATGGAAAAGAGGACAAGCATTCCTGCGAATGCGCTCATATGGTTCGGCGCAGGCGTGTCACTCGCGGAGATCCTGACGGGAACATTCTTTGCCCCGCTGGGATTTCGCGACGGCGGCATCGCCATCATCGCGGGACATGTGATCGGCTGCTTCCTGCTCTTTCTCGCCGGTCTCATCGGCGCGCGGACGCGGCGCAGCGCGATGGAGACGGTGAAGATGGCGTTCGGGGCGCGCGGGGGACTGCTCTTTGCGGTGCTGAACGTCATGCAGCTCGTCGGCTGGACGTCGATCATGATCTATGACGGCGCGCTTGCGGCCAACAGTGTGATGGATGCGGGGCACTGGCTCTGGTGCCTCGTGATCGGCGCGCTGATCATCGTTTGGATCCGCATCGGCATTCTGCAGATTGAGCGCGTGAATGCCGTTGCGATGACAGGACTCTTCCTCCTCACGGTGCTTCTCTGCAGCGTCATCATGGGCGGGGCGGGCACAGCGGAGGGCAGCGCCGCAGGCGAGGCGATGAGCTTTGCGATGGCGCTTGAGCTCTCGATTGCCATGCCGCTCTCGTGGCTGCCGCTCATCTCGGACTACACGCGGGAGGCGGAGAAACCCGCGGCGGCTGCAGCCGTCAGTGCGCTCGTCTACGGCCTCGTCAGCTGCTGGATGTACTTCATCGGCATGGGCGCGGCGATCCTTACGGGCGAGTCGGACATCGCCCAGATCATGCTCCATGCGGGACTCGGTGCGGCCGGCCTCGGCGTCGTCGTCCTCTCAACGGTGACGACAACCTATCTCGACGCCTACTCGGCGGGCGTCTCGAGCGAGAGCATCGTGCGCGGCATAGCGGGCCGGACGGTCGGCATCGGCGTGACCGTGTTCGGTGCCGCTGCTGCCTGCCTCTATCCGATGGACGACATCACGGGCTTCCTCTACATCATCGGCTCGGTCTTTGCACCGATGATTGCCGTACAGATCGCAAGCTGCTTTCTCCTGCGCGAGGATGCCTCGGGGCGCAGCGTGCATGCCGTCAACCTCGGCGTCTGGTTCATCGGATTTCTCTGCTACCGTTGCCTCATGACGCTCGATACGCCCGTCGGCAGCACCCTGCCGACCATGGCTGCCACCCTCGTACTCGCACTCCTCGCACATCGCATGCTGGGAAAAGGGGGAGAGGAATAGCCTCCCTCGCCGCAGTGCACGGTCAAGACGCATCAATTGAAAGGATATCATGCATACATCTATCATCGATCAGATCCGCAGGACGACCCCGCTCGTACACTGCATCACCAACTATGTCACGGTCAACGACGTCGCGAACGTCCTGCTCGCGATCGGCGCGCGCCCCATCATGGCGGATGATCCCGCCGAGGCCGAGGAGATCACGGCACTCTGCGCGGGGCTCTGCATCAACATCGGCACACTGAACGCGCGCACGATTCCGAGTATGCTGGCCGCCGGAAAACACGCGCGTGCGCTCGGTCATCCCGTCGTGCTCGACCCTGTCGGTGCGGGCGCGAGCAAACTGCGCACGGAAACGGCCCTGCAGATTCTCGATGAAGTTCGTCCTGCGGTCGTGCGCGGAAACATCTCCGAGATCCGCACGCTTGCCGTCGGCAGCGGCAGCACACAGGGCGTTGATGCCAGCGCGGCGGATGCCGTCACCGAGGAGAATCTTGCGGAGGCTGCCGCGTTTGTGCGCGGCTTTGCTGCACGTACGGGCTGCATCGCCGCCGTCACGGGGGCGATTGACCTCATCTCGGACGGAACGGACTGCTATGCTGTGCGGAACGGACATCCCGAGATGGGGCAGGTCACGGGCACGGGCTGCCAGCTCTCCGCGCTCCTTGCGGCGGCGCTTGCCTCCGCGCCTGTCGCGCCTCTTTCAGCAGTTACGGAAGCTGCGGCACTCATGGGCATCGCGGGCGAACTGGCTCGGGCGCGCATGGAGGAGCACGACGGCAACGCATCCTACCGCGCGCGCATCATTGACGCCATCTGCTGCATGACGGCGCAGGAACTCGCTGACCATGCGAAGATCACGAGCGTATGAGGAGGGGACTATGATGAAAATGCATACGGCACTGACCATTGCGGGCAGCGACTCCAGCGGCGGGGCGGGGATTCAGGCAGACCTCAAGACCATGACGGCGCACGGCGTCTACGGCATGAGCGCCGTCACGGCACTCACCGCGCAGAATACGACGGGCGTTACAGATATCCTTGCCGTGCCGCCCGCCTTCCTCGCGGCGCAGCTTGACGCCGTCTTTGCCGATATTCCGCCCGATGCCGTCAAGATCGGCATGGTCGCGGACGCCGCACTCATCCATGTCATTGCGGAGAAACTTGACGAATATGACGCAAAAAATGTTGTTGTTGACCCCGTCATGGTCGCGACCAGCGGGGCGCGTCTCATCAGCGAGGATGCCGTGGAGGCACTCGTCAGCGAGCTTTTGCCCCGCGCGGCGCTCATCACGCCGAACATCCCCGAGGCGGAGGTGCTTGCCGACATGGCGATCACAGACCGCACTGCCATGACCGCCGCAGCGGCGCGCATCCATGAACGCACGCATGCGGCTGTTCTGATGAAGGGCGGGCACAGCGTTGATGATGCGAATGATCTTCTCGTCGATGATACGGGCGCGCGCTGGTTCGAGGGACGGCGCATCGCGACGTCGAATACCCACGGCACCGGCTGCACCCTCTCGAGCGCCATTGCGTCCAACCTCGCGCGCGGCATAGACACAGACACGGCCGTCGCGCGGGCAAAGGCATATCTCTCCGGCGCCCTCGCGGCGGGTCTCGACCTCGGACACGGGAGCGGCCCGCTCGCACATACCTTTGACCTGAAGAGCCGCTTTATCGTGTAAGCTCCGGCCTTCCCCGCTACGGCGGAGGAGGGGGACCACTCGCCGGAGTGGCAGAAGGGCCGCTTTTATCGAAGGAGATTATCAATGCTTGACACACGAACCCGTAAACTCACCCTCGCCGGCATCTTCGTCGCTGCCGCCGTCCTCGGCGGCGTGTTCAGCTTTCCCGTGCTCGGCAGCCGCTGCGCGCCCATGCAGCACCTCGTCAACATTCTCGCTGCCGTATTCCTCGGACCGCTCTGGGGCGTCGGCGCTGCGTTCGCTGCGAGCCTCCTGCGCAACATCGCGGGAGTCGGCACACTCATGGCATTTCCCGGCAGCATGTTCGGTGCGTTGTTGTGCGGGCTCATTTACCACTATACGCGGCGAATCGGCCTCACCTGCATCGCCGAGGCGTTCGGTACCGGCATCCTCGGTGCACTCGCCGCCTATCCCGTCGCGGCCTTCCTCATGGGACTGAGCCCCACGAGCTACACCGTCTATATCGTGCCCTTCCTGCTCTCCACCGGGGCAGGGAGCATCTTGGCCTATCTCCTCCTGCGCTTCCTGCTGCCCAAGATTCGAAGGGAAAAGTTATAGGATACACGATGCCCCCATAAGCAGCGCTTTTTGATCGTGCTTATGGGGGCATTCTGTCGGGGGAAAAGAATTCATTGGAGCCGAAAACTCCTTTACAGTATTTGATTCAGTTGTTGAGATGTGATCCTTATGTTATCCGCGCTTCTCTGTCCGAATCCCGCGGATACAGGCGCATTGCTGTGCGCCGCTGTTTGCGTCGGCAGCGGTGATGCATAGGTCGAACGCCTCTGTGCCGGGCTGATCGAGCGGGATCATGACGACCTGTTCGTAGCCGATGATTGTACGGGTGCCGTCGGTGAGCGGCGTGCGCGCGAGCTCGGTGCAGCCGAGCGTGTGACCCGTCTCTGTGGCGCTCCGATAGGTGAGTGTCGACCAAGCGGGATAGCCGACGAATCGCGTCTTGACGTAGAGATTCTCGCCGCGAAAGACGATCCCTTCGGGCACGCGGTTCGGATAGTCCTCCGGTGCCGGGATGCAGCCCGTCTGCTCTGAGCAGAGTTCGATGGGGGCAATCCGTGTGAGCGGCGGTGCAGATGCGGCACTGACCTGCGCGGCACTTCCGAGGATGAGGACAGCGGTCAGCATCGTCCGATAAAATCTGCAGATGCAGTTTTGCATGGAAAATTCCTCCCCGCATTTATTATATAATATGATATGCAAAAAACAACACGCCGGCAGACTCTGCCGGCGTATTTGCGTTTCCTATGATGTTACGAGGCTTTTTTCCCGCTCAGCACGATCTTGCTGAAGAGGGCGAGGAGGCCGAGGAAGACGGCGAGGCCGAGCATCTCGGCGGTATCTGCGAAGTCGCTTCCGACCATCGCGAGCGGATTCTCATCGCCGCCGTTCGAGACGGAGAGGACGATGAGGCCTGCGAGCAGGACACCGACGATGGACTCGCCGACGATGAGACCCGATGCAAAGAGCGTACCGCGCCGGAGGCCTGCCGCCTCTGCCTCAGCACCTGCGGTTTTGCGCAGATGGCGGTTGAGGAAGTAGCCGAGGATGGCACCGACGACGAGCGGCGTCTGGATGACGGGCGGGAGGTAGATGCCCATGCCGACGGCGAGCGGCGGCAGGACGAGATTCTTCGTCGTGCGTTTGAGCAGCTGATCGATGAGGACCAGGACAACACCCAAGCCGATGCCGATGTAGATATACTCCCACGCGAGTTTGCTGGAGAAGATGCCCTGCGCGATGGTGGTCATGAGCACGGCCTGCGGCGCGGAGAGTGCCTGCGCGGGATCCATGCCCGGACGCGGCATGGCGCCGGGGAAGCCGTATGCCTCGTAGAGGAGGTTGAGCACGGGGGCGATGACCAGCGCACCGACCACGCAGCCGATGAGGAGCGCGGCCTGCTGGCGCCACGGTGTTGCTCCGACGAGCCAGCCCGTCTTGAGATCCTGCATATTGTCGTTCGAGATGCAGGCAATCGCGAGGATGATCGAGGTGGTAAAGATGGCGGTTGCTGTTGCAAATTTCTCACCGCCCGGCAGATCAAAGATGCCGAACGAGGAGCACAGCGCGTACATGACGAGCGAGGAGACAATGATGCCGAGGATCCCGATGCCCGAGATCGGACTCGCGGATGTGCCGACAAGTCCTGCCATGTAGGCGCAGGCAGCAGCGACAAAGAAGCCCATGAGGACGGATACGCCGACGCCGACAACGGTGAAGATGAGCTTTTGACTCGGGGGGATGCTCTCCGGCGAGACGAAGAGATAGAAAATCGCAAGGAGGCCGATGACCGTTACGCCGAAGACGAGCGCAATGCTCTTCATCGACATGTCGATGTCCATGCGGTGCAGACCCTTCTCTGTGTCGTCCATGCGTGTACCTGCGATGGACTCCTTGACTCCGTCGATGACGGGGCGGGCGAGCGTCATGAGTGTCCAGATCGCCGCAACGCCCATTGCGCCTGCACCGATGAGGCGCACCTTCTGCTGATAGACGGCACCGGCGAATTTTTGGAGCGTCATGCCGTCCGGCAGTGCCTCGGTCATGGTGAAATAGGGGACGAAACCCGCCCATGCGATGAGGATGCCGACCAGCATGGCGAGTCCGCTCGCAATGCCGATAAGGTAGCCCGCACCCACGAGAGCGGTCGAGTAGCCGAGCGGCAGCTGCGTCATGCCGCGGCCGACGTGGAACCATGCCGAAAGACTGCCGCCGAGCACCTGCAGGCCGTTCGTGACGAAGGCGATGATGCCGGCGACGACACTGCCCGAGAGGATTTCCTTGATGCCGGATTCGGATTTGCCGTCCGCACGCGTGCGGCTGCCGACCTTTAGAATCTCGGCGGCAGCAACGCCCTCAGGATAGGCGAGATCGCTGTGCACGACCATGGCGCGGCGCAGAGGAATGGTAAAGAGGACGCCGAGGCAGCCGCCGCATGCCGATACGACGAGGGTCTGCCAGAACTCAAATCCCTGCCAGTAGCCGATCATGAGCATACCGGGGATGATGAAGATGATGGCAGACAGTGTTCCCGCAGCGGATGCCTGCGTCTGCACCATGTTGTTTTCGAGGATGTTTGCATCCTTTGCCATCTTGAGCACTGCCATTGAGATGACCGCCGCAGGGATCGCCGACGAGAATGTCAGGCCGACCTTCAGCCCGAGGTAGACGTTCGATGCGGTGAAGATGATCGTCAGGATCGCGCCGAGCAGGATGCCGCGCACGGTGAGCTCGGGGAGCCTCAGCTCGTGCTGCATAAATTCATTTTCCGCTTCTTTCATGCGATAACCACCTGTCCTTTTTGTTCAGTAAAATGAAAAAATACCGATAATATTATAACATAGAAATAAAGAATGTAAAATTCCGAAGCGGAATGTATACAAGGAGCAGACTGCTCCTGTCATGGAGAGGGGAAGGCGCGCCGCGCGCGGTCTGCAGCTTCTTCCAGCCACGCGGACCTCTCGTCGGCGGAGCTGTCTGCGACGATGCGGAACATCACACGGTCGAAGTCCTTTACGCCGCAAAAGTCGAAGATGCAGTCGCGCCAAAGACGCTCCAGCGGGTCGCCGAAGACCTCGTCCTCCCGCTGTGCGGACGTGTTGGATGTGTTGAAGACAAGCGCCTTCTTCGCGCGCAGCAGACCGATGGGGAGACCGCCGCCGCTGTCGCCTGCGGGGAATGTGTAGGCGATATTCTCGCGCAGAACCCGATCAACCCAGCCTTTGAGCACCGCGGGTGGCTGACCCCACCAGTTCGGATGGACGATGATGATGCCGTCCGCCGAACGAATCTCCTCCTGATGGAGACGGACGAGCGGATCACGCGTTGTACCGCTGACGAGCTCCTCCTTTGGGACAGCGGGATCGAAATGCTCGCGGCAGAGATCGTGGAAACGTACATCATGGCCGGATGACTTCAGTGTTTTTACAATAATTTCCGCGATGGCGGCGTTGAGGCTGTGCTTGTAGGGATGCCCCAAGATGACGGAGATTTTCATAGAGACTCCTTTCCGGACAAAACAAAACCGCCGGCGGGCTTTCTCGTCACCCGTCGGCGGTCTTGAGGAAAATACGGGAAGTGATAGGTAACTCTCTTGCATCCAAACCAATGTTGCTTCGTTCCGCGCTGCCGCTAGCATGCAGCGCGGAACTTTCCGGCAAAACGCTGAGAAACTACCTCGACATGCCTCCGACGCATGCACCGCGAATCCACTCGCGGGAACGATCTTCCTGCCATGCGCCGCGCATATCCCTGTGCCCGCCCCGCGCGGGCTGCCGCATCCTCCTGCCGCATCTTCGCTCTGCACCGCTGTCCTGGTGCACCTGTGCGGACAACCCTGCGGCCACTCAATGACCCATCGGAATCTCCTCCCAGTCCGTCGGGGAACTCCGGCTGTGCTCCCTCCGCTCAGCCAGCGGAGCTGCTGCCGTGCTCCCTCACTCCAACAACCGTCGGTCAACACTGTGGAAACTCCGGAGAACTCATCTCATGCGCTTACGGATCACACGAGGGCAACCCGTCCTGAATCAAGCTGCCTGGAAGTTCTCCTTTACTACCTTTAGTATAGTAAAATCCCAGAAAATTGTCAATGGCACAGGAGAAATTTTGCTGCGGGGCGAGACCGTCTCATCTATGCGCTCTTTGGCAGGAAATTCGCGCTGCGCGTCGAATTTGCGTTAGGAGTATAACGTTGGGAGACGAAGAGATTGCACAATGAATACATGGATATTGAGAAGAAGATCGCGCACGGCGAACGGCTGACGTATGAGGACGGCGTGCGGCTCTTTGCATGTCATGACATCGCGTGGATCGGCGCGCTTGCCGACCGCGTGCGGCAGGAAAAATGCGGCGATATCGTCTACTATAACGTGAACTGTCATGTGAATCTCACGAACATCTGTCTCGCGCACTGCAAGTTCTGCGCGTTCGGGCGCGACGCGGAGGACAAGGGCGCGTACGAGATGAGCGCACGGGAGGCCGTGGCGCATGTGGCGGATGCGATGCGCGACCCGCATCTCGCGGGACTGCATGTTGTGAGCGGTCTGCATCCGGACTGGACATTCGACGACTATCTGATGCGCCTCAAGGCGCTGCATGAGGCGTTTCCCTCGCTCTATCTGAAGGGGTTCACGGGCGTTGAAATCACGCATTTTGCAAAGACGTCGGGGCTCTCCGTGCGCGAGGTGCTCGTGCGGCTGCGCGGGGCGGGGCTGCAGTCGATCGCGGGCGGCGGCGCGGAGATCCTCTCTGACCGCGTGCGCGGCAAGCTCTGTCCGAACAAGGCAACGGCGGATGAGTGGCTGATGGTGGCGCGTACGGCGCATGAACTCGGCATCAAGACGAATGCGTCCATGCTCTACGGGCACATCGAAACGGTGGAAGAGCGCGTCGAGCACATGATGCGACTGCGCGATCTGCAGGATGAGACGGGCGGCTTTCAAACGTTTATCCCATTCCCGTTCCTGCCGTCGAACACGGAGCTCGGGCAGACTGTGCGGCAGACATCGATGTGGGACGATCTTCGGACGATTGCGATTTCGCGGCTGATGCTCGATAATTTCCGCAACATCAAGGCGTACTGGGTCATGCTCACCGTGCCCGTGGCACAGATCGCGCTCGGCTTCGGCGCGAACGACATTGACGGCACGGTGCACAAGGAGACGATCCTTCATGACGCGGGGGCGAAGAGCCCGCGCGCTCTCTCCGAGGACCACATCATCCGCATCATCCGCGAGATCGGCCGCACGCCTGCCGCGTGCGACTCGAACTTTAACATCATCGAGACGTATTGAGGATGCGCTGATTAGGAATTCAAAAAGACGAACTCCATGAAGCAGAGTTCGTCTTTTTGACAGAGAAGTTATTCTTCGGCGGGATTTCCGTCCTCATCGAGCGGGATGTAGATATTTTTCTCTCGCCACGGGTACTGGTACGCGAGCGTGACCTGATTGTCCAGCTCGTAGTGGACTGCAGTCAGGACGCCGGTTCCCTCGCCGCTGACTCGTTTCAGCCAGCGGCCGTCGTCGAGGCGTTCCTTTTGCGTGCGCAGCCATGCGGGATCGCGTTTCGACAGTCCCGCTTCGTTCATGCGGAAGACGAGCTTTACAGGCGTGCCCTTCACGGTGTAACAGAAGCTGCAAAAGGGCGCATCCCTCTCGTAGTCCTGCGGATCGGGACGAAAGAGCTGCTTGAAATAGGAGAGTCCCGCTTCGTTCATCGTCATGCAGGCAATGGCACGTTGTTTGTCGCCGCGTTCCCCGTCTGCATCAACACCGTCGCGCATCCCAAGGTTTTCTTCTGCAGATGCCTCCTGCAGCTCCTCGTCAAAGGCGGGGTCAATCCAGTGGTACGACATCTGTTCAATCGTTGCGCCTGCCTTGATCTCGCGTGCGAGCGTCAGGAACTCGTGGTCGTCCGGCACGAGGGAGAGTCCCTTCTTCACGGCGTCGAGAGCGCCGGCACGCTCGCCGAAATGCGCGCGGAGCTTGCCGAGCTGCAGATACGTCCACGGATAGTCCGGCTCCTCCTGTGCGCCCTTTTCAACCGCGCGGAGTGCGTCATCGAGGCGGCCGCAGTACATGAGCGCGACGGCATAGCGGTAGTACCATGTGCCGCAGCCGCGCGCGTTCACCTCAGAGGCCGGCATCCACTGCATCGTGCGGTAATAGTATTCGTAGTCGTCCAGATTGTTGCACGCGTACGCGTACCAGAGGGCAATATCGAGATCGGCGTGCGCTTCCTCGCGCGTAAAATTCCCCTTGATCATGCCGTTCTTGATGTACGCCTCCAGATAGTACAGCATCTTGTAGAAATAGCCCGTCCCGCCGTCGTCCATTGCCTCAAGCTTTCGGATCGCTGTGGAGGAGAGCAGGGGCTTGCGCGCCGCATTGGGGGTGGAAAGATGCTTTTGGCAGGCCGCGATCATCTGCATCGTGTCTGCATCACCCGGGAGCGCGGCAAGTGCTGCCTCGAAGTAGGGCAGCGCGCGTCTCTCCTGACCGAGGTGGTAATAGGCGTACCCCATGCGGTAGTTCCAGAGATGATCGCCATGGAAGTAATCTGCGTGCGGCGTGAGGAGCTCGATTGCCTTTTCGAAATAGGCGCGATCACCTGTGCCCGCCGCGTTGTTGTAGGCGCGTGCAAGCTCGCTGTCCAGTTCCGGCGTGCGCTCCTCTGCGGGGATGGCTTCGAGCTCCGCGATGATCTTTTGGAATTCTTCGTTCTCGTGCCAAATTTGGCACTGTTCGAGCAGTGTCATACAGTACTCCGTTTTGTAAATCCTTGATCTATGTCCGATAGGTAATCGGTGGGCATATATTTTCCTTCGTCGGTACGAACCGCATGATAGCATGAAACACCGGAGAAAAGCAAGCTCGGCCCCGTGCTGCAGAATTTGCAAAAGCGCGCCGCATTTGATACACTGGCGGGAGTGTTGTAAGGAGAGTATCGGACCATGAGCAATCGAACGAATGCCCGTGCCGCCGCTGAGCGCGGGGCACGGCTGACGAAGGAGGATGCACTCGCCCTCTATGAGGACAACGACCTCCTCGCGCTCGCTGCGTGGGCGCGTGCGGCGAAGGAGCGCGCGAGCGGGAAGAATGTCTACTATACGGTGAACCGTCACATCAATCTCACGAACATCTGCAGTGCGAACTGTCCGCTCTGCGCGTTCCAGGTGGAACAGGGCGATGCACGCGGCTACATCATGGAGACCGACGATGTGGCGCGCGTGCTGGAGACGGCGAAAAATACGCCGCGCCTCACGGAGATCCATATCGTGAGTGCGCTCCATCCCGACCGTCCCTTCTCCTACTACGAGGGCGTGGTGCGGCAGGTACGCGCGGCGCTTCCCCATGCGGACATCAAGGCATTCACGCCCGTGGAGATTGTGAACTTCGCAAAAGGCGAAGGGGTTTCTGTCCGCGACATCCTGCGCCGTTTGCAGGCGGCGGGGCTCTCATCCCTCCCCGGCGGCGGGGCGGAGATTCTCTCCGACCGTGTGCGTGCCGTCATCTGCCCGAACAAGGCAACGCGTGCGGAGTGGCTCGATTGTATGCGCACGGCGCACGCGCTCGGCATCCGTACAAATGCGTCTATGATGTACGGACACATCGAGACGGTCGAGGAGCGCATCGACCATCTGCTTGCCTTGCGCGATCTGCAGGATGAGACGGGCGGGTTTCAGGCGTTCATGCTCTTCCCCTTCCACCCCGAAAATACGGCGCTCGGTGCGGAGCGGAAACTCGCACGTGTCAGCTCGTGGGAGGATATGAAGATGCTCGCGCTCTCACGCCTTGTCCTCGATAATGTGGCGCATTTCAAGGCGTTCTGGGTCATGCTGACGCAGTCGATTGCGCAGCTTGCCCTTGGCTTCGGCGCGGACGATCTCGACGGCACGATCGGCGAGGAGAAGATCATCCACGCGGCGGGGGCACAGACGCAGACGGGCATCACGCGGAGCGAACTGGATGCGATGATCCGCGAGGCGGGCTATGAGCCCGTGGAGCGCGATACGTTTTATCGGCCGATCGCGGCAGGGGAGGGCGCATGAGACTCACGGAGCAGGAGGCTGCCGATCTCCTCACGCACGGCGACCCGATCGAACTCGGGCGCGCGGCGGACGCGGAGCGGCGGCGGCGGTTCGGCGATACGGTGACGTTCATCGTTGACCGCAACATCAACTACACGAATATCTGCGTGAACGAGTGTCGTTTCTGCGCATTCTACACGAAACAGGATGCGGAGGATGCGTATCTTCTGCCGCTGGAGGAGATTCTCGCGAAGGTCGGCGAGACGGCGGCAGCGGGAGGAACGCAGGTCATGATCCAGGGCGGCATCCATCCAGATCTGCCGCTCTCGTACTACGAGGATATGCTGCGCGCCATCCGCAGCCGCTATCCCTCCATCGTGATCCACTCCTTTACGGCGACGGAGATCTTGTATTTTGCAGAGAAGGAGGGCATCACCGTCGAGGATACGCTGCGGCGTCTGCAGGATGCGGGGCTCTCGTCGCTCCCCGGCGGCGGTGCGGAGATCCTCGTCGACCGCGTGCGCAAGCTCATCGCGCCGAAGAAGATTATGACCGAGGATTGGCTGCGCGTCATGCGCACGGCACACAAGATAGGCATGGAGTCGACGGCGACGATGGTCATCGGCTTCGGCGAGACGATGGCGGAGCGCGTGGAGCATATGGAGCACATCCGCTGGCTGCAGGAGGAGACGGGCGGTTTCCGCGCGTTCATCACATGGACGTTCCAGCCGGGCAATACCGCACTCGGCGGAGAGAAGACGTCGAGCTGGGACTATATGCGGACACTTGCCCTCACGCGGCTCTACATGGACAATGTTGCGCACATCCAGGGCTCGTGGGTGACGCAGGGCGAGCGCATCGGTCAGCTGACCCTCGGCTTCGGTGCAGACGACCTCGGGAGCATCATGCTCGAGGAGAATGTCGTGCGCGCCGCGGGGACGCGGTATAATATGTCGATCAAGAAGATGATCGATCTGATTCGCGGCGCAGGCAGAGAGCCGGCACAGCGCGACACGCAGTATCGCGTGATACGGAGGTTTTGATATGGCAGAGCAACAGGTTCCGGCAGCGGGCTATGCCGTCATCGGCGGCTCGGGGACGCTCTCGAGCGATTTTCCGCGCGCCTCGATGGCGGCGGATGTGGAGATTCTCTCGGACGGGCTGCACTTTGCAACACCCTACGGCGAGAGCCCTGCGTTCCGCCTCTTCTCCGTCGCGGGACGGCGCGTGTTGACCTGCCGTATGCACGGCTGGCGCAGCGGCGTGACGCGCGCGGATGCGTCGCGGCAGGTGTTCTGGGTGCTGCGGGAGGCGGGTGTGCGGCGCATTCTCTCCGAGGGCGGCGTCGGGACGGTGAACCCGCTGCTCGACCCGCGCGACTTCCTCATTCCTGATGATTACCTTGATATGTCCGTGCGTAAGGATGTCATGCTCGACGGGCGCTATCTGCTTGTGATGCGGGATGCGCTCTGCTCGGAGCTTCGCACGACGCTCATTGAGGAAACGAGGAAGCGCTATACGGGGCGCATCTTTGACCGCGGCATCTACGCCGTCACTGACGGGCGGCATTTCGAGAGCCCTGCCGAGATCGCGATGCTGAAAGGGCACGCGGACATCGTGGGGCAGAGCCTCGCGCCCGAGGTCTACCTTGCGCGCGAGATCGGCGCGTGCTATGCGGGGCTGTATTTCGTCGTCAACTACGGCGAGGGCATCCGCCCGTGGTCGCACGACACGCTCGCGCAGATTTTCTACGACGATGCTCCCATGATCGGCGACATCCTGCTCGCGACGATCCGCAGCGTTCCCGCCGAGGAGAGCGCCTGCGAATGCCGCAGCCTGCGCAAGGAGACACTGCTGAAGGATGTCTACAACGCGGAGTCGGATAAGGGTTGACGGAAATACACGGAAATTGTATAATAAACACAGAAAAAGGTGCTGCCGGTAAACGGTCAGCCCCGTAATCTAAGTGGTTATAAGGAACCCGCCTAGAGTTGGTGACTGGAGGCGGGTCTTCTCATGCTTTTAACGCTGCAATACAGATTGCAACGAGAATACCAGTGAGAGAAACTCATATGGTCCCATAAGCATGCCCCCTTTTGCTGACCTGTCCAAGAGTCAAGCCCGGAGGGCACAGACGATTGGGAAACAGGTCTCGTATGTGAAAACGACCCAAGAGCGCAAGCATGAAATGCGACGCGCGATTGGATGCCGTTGACCGCCAAAGGGGCTGAGAATCGACCGCCTACCGTTGTTGTTGGCAACACCTGCGTGGATTATATCACGAAAGATTATTTTTGTGAACGTGTGTTTTGTAAAGTGCAAATAAACTTGCTGCAAAGAAAAGAAACTGTACTGTATACACGCTGAAATCGGTTGACACCAATTCCCCGCGGTGCTAGGATGATGGCGCAGGGCATCCTGCGGAACGTATCCGAAAGAAGGGGTGCGCCATGATCAATCCGATTCTCCTTTCAGTATTCACGCCCGCCTGCACATGAACTGTGTGCGGTCGGGCTTTTTTGATGTGCAGGGAGGTTTTTGCCATGTCGATTCACATTGGAAAAGTCGTCATCATCGGGGCAAGCCATGTAGGCTCTGCCGTACTCAATAAGATCACGGATTTTCAGCTCGCCTCCGAGATCGCGCTCATTGATCTCGATATGGATCGTGCGCGCGGCGAGGCACTTGATACGAGTCATGCGATGTCTTCGCCGTACAGTACGAACATCAAGATTCATCCGGGGACGTATGAGGACTGCCGCGATGCGTCATTCATCGTCATCACGGCGGGACCGTCCATCCTGCCCGGTGAGACGCCCGATCGGCTGAAACTTGCGAGCACGAATACGAAGGTCATGCGCTCTGTGTTCAGTGAAATTGTGAAGTACACGAAGGATGCCATGATCATCATGATTACAAATCCGCTCGATGTGGCGACGTATGTCGTTTCGACGGAGTTCGACTATCCGCGTGCAAAGATTCTCGGTACGGGAACACTGCTCGAGACATATCGCCTGCGCTATATCCTTGCCGAACATTACGATATCGATCCGAAGAATGTCCAGGGCTACGTGCTCGGAGAGCATGGCAACGACGCCTTTGTCGCATGGTCAACGGTGAACTGCGCCAGTCTCGGTCTCGATTATCTCGACGCGTATTTCGAGCGCAGTGAAAAACTCGACCGCTGCGATATCGAGCATGGGATCATACAGACGGCCTATGATGTCGTCAATCTGAAGGGATATACGAATACGGGCATCGCCATGGTCGCCTGCCGCTTCATCAAGGCGATCCTCTACAACGAGCATACGATCCTGCCCTGCTCCGCTGTCATGGACGGTGCATACGGCATGCGTGATGTTGCGCTCTCCATTCCGCGCATGATCAGTCAGGACGGCATCGTGCGCTCCTTCGAGGTGCGCCTGCCCGATGACGAGATGGAGAAACTCCTGCGTTCACAGAAGAGTGTCCGTGCCGCGCTCGACGGTGCAGGGGTGAAATAAGGAACAAAAGATCTGCGGACATAAGAAAACAAGCCCATGCGTTCGTGCATAGGCTTGTTTTACATTTTGAACAGGTCACTGTGTGTTCCTGTTCTCGTCAGATAAAGCAGGAGCGTATCATCAGAAATCTCATAAATGAGCAGCCAGTCCGGCGTGATGTGGCACTCGCGGCATCCTATATAGTTTCCTGTGAGCATGTGGTCATGATGTTTTTGTTCCAGCGGTTCGCCATTTGCCAGTTTCTTAATGACGGCAGAAAGTAGTTCCGTATCATAGCCGCGCTTGGCAATACGTTTCAAGTCCTTCTGGAAACGGGAGGTCGGACGGATCGTGTACTTCATGCGAGCAGATCCTTCATCATCGCATCAACATCGGTGTAGCGTTTTCCGAGATCTGGATCTTCCTTCATACGGCGGACTTCGTCGAGGGCTTCCCGTGTTTCGGCATTCAGGGGATCGCCGCCGATCTCAAAAGGAAGACGGTACTCCCGCACTGTCTTTCGCGCAAAGATATTGAACGCCGTCGTCATGCTCATGCCCATATCCGCACAAAAAGCGCTGAACTGCTCCTTCAGATCGTTGTCCATGCGTATGCTGACGTTGGTCTGTGACATTGCAATTCCTCCTTTTTATGTATAGAATAATGCAAGTCATGTGCACTGTCAAGAAATCTCAAGATAAATGAATCGCGGATAAAACCAGTGCCGACACTTTTGCACAATCTTTTTATCAGTGATTTCTTATAACTATAGACTGATACAATAGTAGGGGCCGTTGCACAAAAGCGGTTTTACTTTTGTGCAACAGCTGCCTCCGCCGCCTCATATCCGACCATCAGCGCCTGCATATTCGCGTCGACGGTATGCGGCGGGACGCGATGACTGACGGCGGTCTTGACGGCGTCGAGCGGCACGATGCCCGATACGTGCGTAATCGTGCCGAGGGCGACGATGTTGGCAAAGAGAGATTTGCCGATCTGTTCGATGGCGAGCGTTGTGATGGGGACGGAGACGACATGTGATGCCGCAGGCACGTTCGGGACAAGCTCGCTGTCGACGATGAGGATGCCCTTTTCGGGATCGAGATCGCCTGCGTATTTGTCCGCCGCCGCCTGTGTCATGGCGAGCACGATGTCGGGGTGCTCGACGTGCGGATGGTAGATCACGTCATCGCTCACGATGACCTCGGAGCGGGATGCGCCGCCGCGCGCCTCGGGACCGTAGGACTGCGACTGCGCGACATTCATGCCGCAGGCAGCCGCCGCCTCGGCGAAGATGATGGCGGCAGTGATGACGCCCTGTCCGCCGGAGCCTGAGAGACGAAGTTCCTTCTGCATATCAGAGACCTCCTGCACGCCGCTGAATCTCGGCGTTTGCCATGCCGTACTCCTCGCCCTCGCATGCGCAGAGCAGTCCGATGGGGAACTTGTCCGGCGTGCGCTTTTCGGGCGGGAGGTTGTCCCACGCCGTCTTCATGACGGCAGAATCGCGCATCCATTCGAGCATTGCGGCGGGCGAGCCCATCTTGTTCTTGCGGCCGTATGCCGTCGGGCACTGAACGATGGCCTCGACGAGTGAAAAGCCGTGGTTCTGGAGGCCTCCCTCGATCATCTGCGTGAGATGCTTGACGTGGAATGCTGTGGAGCGTGCGACGTAGGTCGCGCCCGCTGCCTCTGCAATGCGGCATGCGTCGAGCGCACGGTCGATTGTGCCGTAGGGAGCCGTTGTCGTGGATTTGCCCGGCGGCGTTGTCGGCGAGGACTGCCCGCCTGTCATGCCATAGATGTTGTTGTTGAAGAGGATGACCGTCAGATCGACGTTGCGCCGGCAGCCGTGCAGGAAATGATTGCCCCCGATGGCAGTGCAGTCGCCGTCTCCTGTGATGACGATGACGTTCAGTTCGGGACGTGCAAGCTTGATCCCTGTTGCAAAGGGAATGGCTCTCCCGTGCGCCGTGTGTACGGTATCAAAGTCCATATAGCCCGAGCCGCGCGAGGAACAGCCGATGCCGGAGACGATGACCGTATTGTCCTGCGTGAATCCCTCCGCACCCTCGATCGCCTGCGCAATGCACTTCAGCGCAGTGCCGTTGCCGCATCCCGGACACCAGAGGTGGGGGAGGCGGTTCTGCCGAAAATACTGTTCAAAGCCGCGGTCGATCTCCGCGTGCATATTCATGTCCGCACTCATGCCTGTCCCTCCTCGCTCATCCGCCGAATCTCCGCCGTGATCTCCTGCGGGGTAAAGTCCAGCATATTGTACTTGAGACATGGAAGGACGGGCGTGCCGTGCGCTGCGCGCGTGACTTCGCCCACGAGCTGCCCGTAGTTCAGCTCTGCAACGAGGATCTTCTTCACGCGGGACGCAAGGCGCCCAATCGCTGCATCCGCAAACGGCCAGATCGTTTGGAGGCGCAGAAAGCCGACACGGATGCCGTCCGCGCGTGCTTCACGCACGGCCTCGTATGCCGTACGCGCGGTGCCGCCGTAGCTGACGACGGCATACGCCGCGTCCTCCATGAAATACTCCTCCGAGTGGATGATCTCCTCGCCCGCACGGTTGATCTTTTCATGCAGACGGTGGAGCATGGTCTCGGTGACCACGGGACTGCCCGAGGGGAAGCCCGTCTCATCGTGGAGAAGCCCTGTTACATGAATGCGGTAGCCGTCACCGAAGCGCGCCACATCGGGCACGAGATCCTCGCCGACGGCATAGGGCTGGTATCCCTCGGCGCGCGTCTTCGTCGGCAGACGGCGCGGGTAGATGTCGATCTCATCGGCAGAGGGGAGGATGACATTCTCGCGCAGATGCCCGATGATCTCATCTGTCAGCAGGATGACGGGCGAGCGGAAGCGCTCGGCATAGTTCACCGACATCACTGCCATATCGAACGACTCGCGCACGCTCCACGGCGAGAGTGCGATCATCGGATGGTCTCCGTGCGTGCCCCAGCGTGCCTGCATGACATCGCCCTGCGACGGCGCGGTCGGCTGTCCCGTCGAGGGACCGACGCGCTGGACGTTCACCACAACGCAGGGGATCTCCGCGCACGCCGCGTAGCCGATCAGCTCCTGCTTCAGTGAGAAGCCGGGCCCGCTCGTTGCGTCCATGACCTTTGCTCCTGCGAGAGAGGCACCGAGGATGGCGCCCATCGCGCCGATCTCGTCCTCCATCTGGAGGAATGTGCCGCCGATCTTCGGCAGCAGCTTCGCCATCTGCTCTGCGATCTCTGTGGACGGCGTGATGGGGTATCCCGCAAAGAAGGTCACGCCTGCGGCAATCGCACCCTCGGCGATCGCCTCGTTGCCCTGCATCAGCCGCGCTTTGCTCTCGCTCATCCTACGCCCTCCTTTCCACAAATATCGCAAAATCGGGACAGCGCATCTCACACTGACCGCATGCGATACAGTCTTTCGGACGGACGGGCGTAATCTTGCCGAGAAGGCTCACCTCGAGTACCTTCTTCGGACAGAATGCTGCGCAGATGCCGCAGCCCTTGCACCGTTTTTCCTTAATGTACAGCTCACCCTTCATGGCGCTCAACTCCCGCCGGGATGCGGAAACACATCCCAAATACACAGAATACCTTGCATCCGTCTTTATCCGCGCGGATGCTTTCAACATTATAACAGAAGATACAGAAAAAATGAAACAGTATACATGAATACATGCGAGCTTGTTTCAAGGATAAAATGCCTGACGCACCTTCTTCTCCGTAGTAATCTGTGAACACATTGATTTAGGAGGTGCCTGTTTGACATTTTATACCTACAACTACATCACGCAGCACAGCCAGTTCAACAACGCAGTATGGTATGTGCTGTCGTTTCTCGCACTTGCGGCACTTCTTTTTGTGAGCATCAAATATCTGCGCAACCGTCTTGTGTCGCGCTACCGGGACCTCATTGTCATTCTGTTTCTCGCGGTCGCATTCCTCGGCGGGATGCAGTGGAACGATTACAACCGTACGAAGAGCGATGTGGAGGCAACCTCGCGTGTGGTGCAGTTCTTTCACACGTTCAGTGAGGATATGGGCGTGCCTGTGGAGGATGTCCGAACAAACTCCACCTATTTGAAACAGGGGATGCTCGTCGATGTGCAGGGGACGTTTTATGCGGTGACGTTCAATGCGGACTTTACCTCGTTCCAGTACGAGCGGACGCATCTCTTGAACCGCGACGTGAAGATTGTGGACAAGGAGGACTGACATGCTGATCTACTCTTTGATACTGGGCAAGCTTGCGCTCGGCCTTTTATGCCTCATCCTCCAGATCAACCTGCTCGGCAAGGGGAACCTCGCGCCGAACTCCGCGACGGATCAGGTGCAGAACTACGTGCTCGGCGGCATCATCGGCGGCGTCATCTACAATAACGCCATCTCCATTCTGGACTTTCTGCTCGTCCTCATCGCGTGGACGATGCTCGTGCTGATCCTGAAATATCTCAAGATGAACAGCGGTGCGATCAAGGACTTCGTCGACGGCAGTCCCGCCGTGGTGATCGAGCGCGGCAAGATACTCATGGATGAGTGTATGCGGCACGGAATGCTCGCACATGACATCATGCTGAAACTCCGTATGACGGGGGTCTACTATGTAAAGGATGTAAAGCGTGCCGTGCTTGAGCCGAACGGGCAGCTGACCGTCATCCAGTACGGCGAGCAGAACGCGCGCTATCCGATTATCCTTGACGGGCAGGTGGATGAGGATATTCTTGAACTCATCGACAAGGACCGCGACTGGCTCAAGGGCGAGCTGAGCATGGCGGGCTACGAGCCGAAAGACATCTACATCGGCGAGTACAAGGACGGCACACTGATTGTCCATCCATATGAGAATGTGTGAGGAGACAGATAAAAACACCCGACTGCTGAAGCAGTCGGGTGTTTTCATGCCTTTTTATGCTGATGAATCCACGTGAGAAGTTTTTCCTGTGAGATCTTTCCGGAGGCGACTTCCAGAATAATGGTATAGAGTTCCTTCTGCGTGTATTGAAGGAAGACCCCATTCAGTGCCAGAAACACAAGCATTGTATGTGCACCGATGCGCTTGTTGCCGTCAATCATCGCGTGATTTTCAATCAAGCCGTATCCAAGACGTGCGGCTTTCTGTTCGAGCGTAGGGTACAAATCTGTGCCGTCGAAGGACATAAATGGCGCAGCCAGGGCAGCGTCGAGGAGTGTCTCATCGCGAACACCATAACTGCCGCCAGCCGCATTGATGAGTTCCATGTGCATCTGAAGCACCTGCTGCTTTGTCAGGCGGATCATTTTGCCAGCACCGCGTATGCGTCTCGGTTTTCCTCCATCAGTTTGCGCGAAACGGCAAGCACATCCGCATCTGACAAGGCTTCATTGCGATCAACCTGCTGAAAGTCAATGACGAGGTAGCGCGGAGCATTGTTCTTTAGAATGACCGCCGATCCTTTTTCATCGACGAGCCGTGCAACCTTGGAAAAATTTTGATTTGCCTCGGTCATGGAAATCATCGTATCGGTATTGATATTCATGAGCCCGCCTCCTTTCATTCAGCATAGCATAAATATAGGATAAATACAACCTATATTGCTTACTCCTTTACCCGATACGCGACTGCATACATGACGGGCAGCACGAGCAGGGTCAGCACGGTTGCAACGATGAGGCCGCCCGCGATGGCGACGGCCATGGGGCCCCAGAAGATACTGCGCATGAGGGGGAGCATGCCGAGGATGGCTGCGGCCGCGGTGAGCATGATGGGGCGGAAGCGCAGGATGGCCGAGTCAATGATGGCATCCATAGGCTTCTCTCCTGCCTCCTCATGTTTTTTGATCTGGTCGATGAGGATGACGGAGTTGCGGATGATCATGCCGAAGAGGGCGAGGACGCCGAGGTAGGCGACGAAGCCCATCGCAGAGTTCGTGAGGAGCATGGCGAGTACGACGCCGATGAGGCCGAGCGGTGCGGTGAGGAGGGTGAGCGTCATCTTGCCCATGGTGCCGACCTGGATCATGAGGAGGGTCATGATGATGAAGACCATGGCAGGAATGGGCTGCATGAGATAGCCCATGGAGTCGGCAGAGTCCTCGAGCGCGCCCGCCGCGGCGATGGTTGTGCCTGCAGGCAGGTTCGCACGGAGCTCCTTCGTCGCGTCATAGGCGCGCTGCGCAGCGTCGTTGCCCTCGCCCTCCGTGACCTCCGCCTGCACGGTGATGGTCGGGCGCAGGTTGTAGCGCTTGATGAGTCCGTCCTCTGCCTCATAGGAGAGGTGTGCAATCTGCGCGAGAGGGACATAGCCGCCGCTCGTCGCGATCGGGAGCTCGCCAAGACGTTCGAGGTTTGTACGATCCGTATCTCTGAGGCGCAGGACGATGCCGATGGTGCGGTCGCCCGTGTAGAACTCCGCTGCCTGCGCGCCTGTGAGTTCGGTGTAGAGCATCTGCTTGACCGTTTTTGCGCTGATGCCGTAGAGTTTCAGCTTTTCCTTGTCAAAGTCGATGCGGACCGCTTTTGCCTTCTCCGTCCAGTCGAGATGGACGTTCGTTACGTTGGGATCGGAGGCGACGACAGCGGCGACCTCTTCGGCGAGCTTGCGCACCTCGTCCGTTGTGGGCGCGGAGACGCGCAGCATAACGGGAAAGTCGACGGGCGGACCGGTCTGGATGTATTGCGTGGATACCCGCACGCCGCTGAGCTCATTGCGGCGTGCATCGGCGATGACGTCGGCAAGCTCCTCGCGTGCAGCGGTATCGTTTGCCGTGATGACGAACTGTGCTGTGTTCGCAGCGTCGGCCTTCGGGTCGACGGGGAGGACGAACCGTGGCGTGGACTGTCCGATGTAGGCAGCGTAGTTCTGGATCTTGTCCGTATGCGTGTTCAGGACCGCCATGAATCGATCTGCCTCTGCCTGTGTAGCCTGGATGGATGCGCCTGCGGGCAGGGTGAGGCGGACGAGCAGCTCGGGACGCAGGGAGGGCGGGAAGAAGGTTTGCTTGATGTGCGGGAAGGCGATGAGCGACAGGATAAAGATGACCGCGGTGCCGATGAGCACAACGGCGCGGTGGGAGAGGAAGAGTGTCAGCACACGCCGAAAGAGCCGGTAGAACCGGCTGGCATAGGGATCGTGCGCCGCTTCGCCGTCGGCATTTTGCTTGACGCGGATCAGATAGTATCCGAACAGCGGCGCGACCATGACGGAGACGATCCAGCTCAGAACGAGCGCAATGCCGATGACGGGGAAGAGTGCGGCGCAGAACTCGCTCGCCATGCCCTTGGAGAAGGCGACGGGAATAAAGCCCGCGCAGGTGATGAGGGTGCCTGTGAGCATGGGCTTGGCGGTCTGGGTAAAGGCGTAGCATGCGGCGTCGAAGCGCCCCATGCCGCGCTCGAGCTGGACGCTCATCATCTCGACGGCGATGATGGCGTCGTCGACGAGGAGGCCGAGGGCGATGATGAGCGCGCCGAGAGAGACCTTGTGCAGGTCGATGCCGAGGAGGTACATGAAGACGAATGTGCCCGCGAGGACGAGCGGGATGCAGCCCGCGACAACAAGCCCGGTGCGGAAACCGAGCGAGAGAAAGCTGACGGCGAGTACGATGATGATGGCGAGTGCGAGAGTTTCCACGAAGTCGTGGATGGAGCTCTGCACGACGGCGGGCTGATTCGACACCTCGTGAAGCTCGGCGCCGAGCGGGAGATCCTGCTGAATCGCGGCGGTCAGTTCTTTGAGATGTGTGCCGAGGGCGAGGATGTTGCCGCCGTCCTCCATGGAGATGGCAATGCCGACGGCGGGGGCGCCGTTATAGAACATCTTCGGATCGGGCGGGTCGATTGTTTTGCGCTCGACACTTGCAATGTCGCCGAGGCGGAATATTTTCCCGTTCGCGGCGATGGGAAGCGCACGGATGTCCTCAATGTTCTTGAATACGCCGGAGGCGCGGAGATGGACGGTGTCGCTTGCAGTCTCAAGGGTGCCGCTCGTCATCATGGCATCCTGCGCGCTGAGCGCGTCCGTGATTGCCGTGGGCGGAATACCGAGCTGCGCAAGGCGTTCGAGGGCGATCTCTACGTAGATGCGCTCGCGCTGCTCACCGACCAGGACGACCTTCTGCACGCGCGGAACGGCGAGGATGCGGCGCCGCGCATCCTCCGCCATGGCGCGCAGTTCCTCGTAGGAGTAGTCCGCGCCCGTGATGGCGTAGACGGAGCCGTACACGTCGTCAAAGCGGTCGTTGTAGTAGGGGCCGTAGACACCGTCCGGCAGGTCGTGCTTTGCATCTTCGCCGAAATTGCGCACGTCGCGCCATGTCGGGCGAATCTGGGAGGCGTCGAGATCATCGCGCAGCTGGAGGTAGATGATGGTCTGACCCGCGCGGGTTTCACTCATGATCTTCTTGAGTCCCGGCGTATCCTGAAAACGCCGCTCGAGTTTGTCCGTGACCTGTTCCTGCATCTCCTCGGCAGTTGCGCCCGGCCACGCGGCGGAGACGACCATCTGGCGGATGGTGAAGGCGGGGTCCTCCATGCGGCCGAGTGCGCTGTAGGAGAAGACGCCGCCGATGGTGAAGACGATGATAAAGTACCAGACGAGTGTACGGTGGCGCAGCGAGAGTTCGGTGAGATTCCTCATTTTGTCCGCACCTTCTCTCCCTCACGGAGCTGGTGAACGCCTGCCGTTACGATGACGGCACCCTGTGCGAGACCCTCAACAACGGCGTCGTTGGCATAAAATGCCGTGACCGTAACAGGCTGGAGATGCACGACGCCGTCCTCAACGACGTAGACCCCCGCCTGATCGCCTGTTTGATAGAGAGCAGAAAGCGGGATCACGGCGCCGGCGGCAGCCTTTTCGGTGAGATGGACACGCGCCGTCATGCCGAGCGGGAGGTCGTTGGGTGCGTTCGTGAGCGCAATGCGCGCGGTATAGGTACGGCTGGCGGCGTCAGGGACAGGGGAGATCTCGCGCACATAGCCGGACAGCATCGCACCTGTTGCCCACAGGGAGACGGCGGCAGGCATCCCGACGACGATTTCGGAGAGTCGGCTCTCGGGAACGGCGATCTCGATCTCACGTTCTCCTTCCTGCGTCAGCGTCAGAACGGTCTGCCCTGCGGCGACGACCTGTCCCTCCTCTGCTGCAATGTTCGAGACGACGCCGTCCGCGCCTGCGATGAGGTTTGTGTAGCCGAGCGCGTTGCGGCTCGTCGCATCCTGCGCGACCGCCTGCCGATAAGCCGCTTCGGCGGCCCGCTCGTTCGTGCGGTACTGATCGAGCATCGCCGCAGAGATCGCCTGCGCGGCATAGAGTTCCTCGTAGCGTGCGCGCTCCGTGCGTGCGAGCTCATAGCGGGAACGTGCAGCGGCAACACCTGCACCCGTGGCATTTGCCTGCTGCTGCACATCGCGCGCGTCAATGACCATGAGCACGTCGCCTGCGTGGACATGTGCGCCGGCATCTACATTGCGCGAGAGGATCTGCCCGCCGACCTGAAAGGCGAGCCGTGTCTCGTAGCGTCCGCGCACGGTGCCGCTGTATCCTGTCTCCGTCGAGGATGCGTCGCCGACCGTCATCGTCCGTACGAGGGGCGGCTGCACCTCCGCCGTATCGCTGCCGCAGCCGGAAAGAACTGAGAGTGCCGCCGCGAGAATGACCGTGAGATAGAAACGCTGCTGCATGTTGAATCTCCCTTTCGTACCGAATAAGTTATGTAGATTTTACCACTGAACCTGGAGCGTGTCCATAAGGAGGGAATTTGAACCCCTGCAGATTTTGTGTTAGAATAACTCTCGATAGTACAGAGGAAGAACGGATCAATGCAGAGCTGTCGTATCGGTGTTCATTTTCGCTCTGTCGCCGTCGACAAATCCTCCGCAAAGCACTGCTTTGCGGAGGGAGTGCCGTCTTGGCAGGAAAATCTGCGCCGATCGGACGGCATTCATTTATCCGTGCTTCCTCGGGAAAGGATGTCATGATGGACGAGGAATTGCGGCGATATGAGAAGATTCGCGGCGCGTATCGTTCGGTGGGGCGGCTGGCAAATCTCTACGACGGGATGATGACCTACTCGACATGGTCGGGGAAACTCATCTCGCGTCTCGTGTGGGGGCTTGATCGGGACGGTGTGAGCCGCTATGTGGGGCTGGCGCTGCGCGCGGCGCATGCCGGCTTTGCGGGACGGCTTCTCGAAGTGCCTGTCGGGACCGGCTGCCTTTCGCTGCCGGTTTACGCTGAACTGCCCGATGCCGATATCACCTGTCTCGACTACTCGCCCGCGATGCTCGCTGCGGCGCGTGCGCGGGCAGATGCGCTCCATATCCGCAATGTCGCGTTTGTGGAGGGCGATGTCGGGCAGCTGACCTTCGAGGATGATTTCTTTGACGCGGCAGTCTCGATCAATGGATTCCACGCATTCCCGGACAAGGATGCCGCGTGGAGCGAGCTGCACCGCGTGCTGCGCCCCGGCGGACGACTGACGGGCTCGGTATTCGTCCTCGGCGGGAATCCGCGTACGGAGTTCGTTGTGACGCAGCTCTATACGCGCATGGGATTCTTCACGCCGCCGTACGATACGCAGGAGAGCCTGACGAAGCGTTTGAGCGCGCTCTATCGTGAGGTGTCGGTCGAATGCGTCGAATCGCTTGCATGTTTTTCTTGTGTGAAATAGGGAATGTCATATGGTTACCGTTTTGCGAAGGAGGATGACTTATGAAATTTCGTACACTTTCACGTATTGTTGCTGCTGCATTCATCGCGGGCGGCGCCTATGCCGCAGCGCCGGCAGCCTATGCGGAAGATGCGCCGCAGCCTGCCGCTGAGCAACCGGCGCAGGCAAAGTCGCCGTTTGACGAAAAGGTTCTGGAGCAGCATGTGATGGCGACGGTTGCGCGCTTTGAAAAGGGTGATATCGACGGTCTGCAGGCGGAGGCAACGCAGGATATGCGCGCGCAGCTGACGGCAGATCAGGTCAACGCGGCCAAAGCACAGTTTGCGCCGAAGTGGGGGGCGCGTGTCAGCAGCGGGAAGATGTATATGACGGCCGGACAGGAGAACGGCGCATGGTTTGCGGTCTGCGAGATCGCGGTCGGCTACAAGGAGACTGCGGTGATCTATCGCGTCAGCTATGATGCGAATATGAATCTTGCGGGGATCTTTATCCGCTGAGTATATTTTCCGTATAAAGAGGGCCCGCACGGCATTGCCGTGCGGGCCCTTTGTGTTCTTTTGCGGCGCATTCTTTATTTTGCGTTACGCCGGGTCGTTGTAGACGCTGTTGTCGTATCCTTCGTCGTTCGTCGTCGTTGTGTCAGACGTGCGTGCCGCCGTCGACTGGAACGGTGCGGCGCTGTCGTAGGTGGTCTGCACGCCGTAGAGCGTCGTCTCATCCTTTGTCTGGATATAGAGCTCCGTGCCTGCTGGATGATCGACGTTCTTGCCGCGCACGAATGCGCCGGCAACGACGCCGATGGGGCCGAGAACGGCAATGCCCGCGAGCGATGCGCCCGCTGCCATCGCGAGATGCTCCATTTCCTTCTTTGCCTCTTCGCCGATGTAGGTCGTCACATAGGTGCCGTCGAGCGCTTTTGTGCTCTTGAAGTCGATCTCGACCTGTGCGTTGCGGCCGAAGTTGCGTGCCTGGCGCACCTTTGTGACCGTGCCCTCGCCGCGCGAGCCCTTCGTGAAGACGAGGGTATCGCCGACGAAGACATCGTCCGCAACTTGGTATTCAATGGTATCGCCGACCTTGAGATCCTTTGCGTTGACCGGGGTCACGAGCGCGATCTTGATGAGAGTGTTCGCGGGGACGGAGACGGAGGTGACGGGGATATCCTTCGTGCCGAAGGAGGCCATCGACAGTGCGGAGATGCGTTTTTTAAACGTGCCTTCGCCGGTCTTGCCGAGCAGCGCCATCTCCATCTCGCTGATGCGCTCCTGTACGGAGCGCATGCTTGTCTCATGGTTGATGTTCCACTCGATGGCGTTGAGGTCCATCAGGACGGAGGGCGTTGTGCTGTTCGTATAGACCTCGTCGTAGATCGCGTCGATGCGGGACATGAGGCTCCCGCTGCGGTGGCTGCCGTCATAGTCGCGTTCGAGGCGATTGACGCGGTCAATGAGCGCGCCCGTCTGCTCTCTGCCGTAGGTGTCCTGCTCGATGAGTGCGAGCTTGGACTGGACGGCGTTCGGCGGCTCCGCTGCAAATGCCGTGCCCACGGATGTGAGTGCGAGCACGAGGGTCAGCGCGAGCGCACATAGTTTCTGTCGCATGGATTGATCCTCCTCCTGTTATGCTGTCTGCTGCTTTTCTGCGAGCAGCTCCTCGATAAAGTCCACGATACCCCGCATCGGCGAAGCGGGCGTATAAACCCGCGGTGCATCCATGCCCTGCATCGTACGCAGAATCTCCTTCGTGTCATAGACCTCGACGCGTGCGTCAAAGATCCGATACGTTCCCGCCTGATGGTTGAAGCGCGTGTGATAGAGATAGAGGCGATTCTCCGCCGCCTTGATGACGGCGACGACGGCATCGAACTCTGTGTCTGAGACGCGGGCAATGCTCGCGGCATCCACATAGTAGCCCGTGTCGTCCTTTGCGTCGACGAAGCGCATATCCTCTGCTGCCTCGCACACGCCGCAGCACGCAATAAAGAGAGCGATGGCAAGCAGAAAACTGCCCGCCGTGAAACGCTGCATCTGTGCAACCGCCTCCTTTCCGTATGAGTCCTCTCCAATTCGGGTCTATTATAGTGGAAAAGTTTTTGCACGTCAAATTTATCTTGGGATTAGAATGTGTGGGCCTGTAAGGGGGAAGCCCCGGAAAGGCCCTCTTTTAGGTTGCGAAAATTCCGTTTATGATGTAGTATAATAACGTCTGATTACGATATGAAGCACTGAGAAAAGACAGGAGAACGCGCCGATGACCATAGCTTTGAAAACGCGCATCCTATTCGCGCTGACTGCCGCCTGCACCGTCCTCCCGAGCAGCGTCGATGCGGCATATACCGGGGACGGCGATACCGGCATTCAGCGTTTGGACTTTATCGAGAACCGCCGCCGCGAAGAGCGGGCGAACCGCCTCACAGAGGAACAGGAGAAGCTGCTTGCCGACGTGCAGGCGATGCAGAAGTATCTGCGCCATCCCGTAAAGAAGGATGAGCCGTCCCCCATCGCGTTCGAGGGCGACGACCTCACCTATGACGAGCGTACGGGCGAGTTCACGGCGAAGGGGCATGTGGACGTCGTTCAGCTCGAGGCACGCCGTTTTCAGGGGGACTATGTTGAGGGCAATACGACGACGGGCGATGTCTCCGTTCCTGACCGCGCGCATGTGCTCCAGATGACTGCGGGCACATCCCGCGTGACGCTCGACGGCTTCCGCATCAAATACAATTACCGTACGCACGAGGGCACGATGGCCGAGGCGAACGGCAAAGTCGGCGCGTACTACATGACAGGAAAGCGGTTCGAGTTCTATCCGGACAAGATCATCGTCTATGACGGCACGCAGACGAAATGCTCTGCGAAGAAGCCTGACTACCATCTGAGCTCGGATGTGGCGGAGATCTATCCCGGGAACCGCATGGTGCTGACCAATGTGAAATTCTGGCTGAAGAATAAGGTCATCTTCACGAAGAAGCGCCACGAAGTCAACGCATCGAAGCCCATCCAGCGGAACTTTCCGCGTGCCGGCTATGACAGTGACGACGGCCTCTGGCTGGAGCAGACGTTCGAGCAGGAAGTCGCTCCGAGGGTCACCGCCGCCGCCCATCTCCAGGTGACAACGCAGAACGGCTGGCGCAGCCACTACGATCTCGGCTGGGAGAACCGCGGAGCGAGCGCCCTGCTCACCTACGGCAACTTTGAGGACGGCGACAACGAATGGATCAAAAAGGAACCGTCGCTCATCCTGGGCTATGCACAGCGCCTCGGCAAGACGCCGATCAGCTACAACCTCTATTCGGAGTACGGGCGCTGGTACGGCAGCGGCATCCACAGCAATCATTGGAAGTACGGCATCTCACTCGTGCACGATACAATTCCGTTCCACGGGTTCGGGCTGGATCTTGCCGCGGGGTACTCCGTCACGCGTGAGAGCTACGACCACTCACGCGTGCAGGGCGTGAATGCGAGTGTCTTCCTGACGAAAGAATTCAACAAACGCTTCGCTGCCTACGTCGGCGGCATCTATACGAAGAGTACGAAGCAGAACGCACTCTTTTCCTTTGACCAGGAGGACTACTCCAAAGTGCTGCAGGCGGGATTCAGCTACCGCATCGACGAGCGCAACCGGATTGCCGTCGGCACGAAGTACGCGGTTGAACCGCATGAGTGGACGGATGTAGACTACTATTGGTTCCACGACCTGCACTGCTCTCAGATCATTCTGCGCTACCGCTCCAAGCAGAATGCGTGGAAGATCAAATGGGAGTTCACCCCATGGTAAATGCGATTGCGCAGATGAGCGGCACTCCCGTGCTCATCATCGGGGACATGGTGGCCGATGTCTATCTCGACGGTGCGATTGCACGCATCTCGCGCGAGGCGCCCGTGCTCGTGCTCGATCAGGTGGAGGAGCGTGTTGTTGCAGGCGGCGCGGCGAACGTCGTCAACAATGCGGCGACGCTCGGCGGCACGGCCTATGCTGCGGGGGTCTGCGGAACGGATACGAGCGGGGATGCGCTCCTCGCTGTGCTCGCAGAAAATGCCGTGCGCACGGAGGGCTTCGTCCGTGATGCAGCGCATCCGACCATCACCAAGACGCGCATCATTGCGGGCGGGCGGGCGACCGTCAGCCAGCAGATCGTGCGCGTTGACCGTGAGTGGCACACGGCGCTCGCGCATGAAACGGAGGAGGAGCTGCTTGCGCAGATTCGTGCATTGCTCCCGCGGGTGCGCGGTGTGGTGCTCTCAGACTATGGTTCCGGGACGGTGACGGAGCGCGTGCGCCGTACGGTCATCGCTGCGGCGCGCGCGGCGGAGATCCCGAGCATCGTGGACTCGCGCTATGACATCCTCCGCTACGAGGGCATCGGCTATGTAAAGCAGAACGATGCGGAGCTCGCGGCGGCGCTTGGCCGAGAGCTTCGTTCCGAAGAGGATATCCATGCGGCAGGGCGGGAGCTGCGGGAACGTCTCGGTGCTGACGGCGTGTTGATCACGCGCGGTGCGCAGGGGATGACGCTCTTCCTCTCCGACGGCTCCGCGACGAATATTCCCGTCAGCGATCACAGTGAGATTTTCGACGTCTCGGGCGCGGGGGATACCTGCGTCGCCGTGATGATTCTCGCCCTCGCAGCGGGGGTTGATCCGCTGACGGCCGCGCACCTCAGCAACATTGCCTCCGGCATTGCTGTGCGCAAGCGCGGGACGGCAACGGTCGCGCAGGAGGAACTGAGCGGCGCTCTCGCTGCGATCGAAGGGGGATGCTGATATGCTCATTCCAAGCGAGCACATCGAAGAATTTGCTGCTGCGCTGCGCGCCGCGGGCGCGCGCGTCGTCTTTACGAACGGTTGCTTTGACATTCTCCACGCAGGCCATGTACGCTATCTCGCTGCGGCCCGGGCACGCGGCGATGTACTCATCCTCGGGCTCAACAGTGACGATTCTGTGCGGCGGCTCAAAGGCGAGACGCGCCCGGTCAACGGGCAGAAGGACCGCGCAGAGGTCGTCGGCGCGCTGAGATCTGTGGACTATGTGACAATCTTTGAGGAGGACACCGCAGAGGTGCTGATCGCAAAGGTGCGGCCTGCAGTCTACGCAAAGGGCGGCGACTATACACGGGAGACGCTCCCCGAGGCACGCGTCGTCGAGGCATACGGCGGCGAGGTTGCCTTCATTCCCCTCGTCGCGGGCAAGTCCACGACGGGAATCATAGCAAAGGCCGGCCGCAGGAAGTGAAAGGAGGGCAGGGCATGAAGAATATTCTGGTCGTCAAGCTCAGCGCAATCGGCGACGTGATTCATGCTCTGCCCGTTTCGTATGCGATTAAGGAAACCTACCCCGACGCACACCTGACTTGGGTGGTCGAACCGACCGCCTATCCGATTCTCGAGGACAATCCATACATCGACGACATCATCGTCTTCGAGAAGGCGAAGTTCCGCAGCCTCGGCGGCTTCCTCCATGCGATCGGCCCCCTCCGCCGGCGTCTGCGCCGGCGGCGCTATGACGCCTCGCTCGATCTGCAGGGGCTCTTCAAATCGGCAGCCATCGTGTTCAATGCGCGGGTCAAGCGGCGCATCGGGACAGCAAACATGCGCGAGGGAGCCAATCTCGTCAGCCGGCCTGTGAAAGGAGCGCATGCGCACGGGCATATCGTCGAACGCTATCTTGACGTGGCGCGCGCCCTCGGGTGCCGTGTCGATGAGGTGCGCTTTCCTGTCGCCGTCTCCGCACGCGATGCGAATGCGGCGGAGATCGTGCTCGCGCGTGAGGGCGTTCCGGAGGGGCGGCGCTTTATTGCGCTCGCCATCGGCGCGAATTGGCCGAACAAACGCTGGCCCGCGGAACATTTTGCGGCGCTGTCCGATCGCCTTTACCGTGCGCATTACATTCCTGTGCTGGTCGGCGGCGGGCGCCTCGACGAGACGCTGGCGCAGGATATCATGGCCGCGGTCGAGATTCCGCCCATAAACCTCGTCGGCCGTACGAATCTAAAGCAGCTCGCGCATATCTTCACGCGCGCGTCACTCGTACTCGGCGGCGATACGGGGCCGGTTCATCTTGCGGCGGGGCTCGGCACGCCGACGGTTATGCTCATGGGGCCGACGGATGCGAACCGCAACGGCCCGTACGGACAGCTGGAGAACGCCATTGAGGTCGACCGCCGCTGCCGTGCCTGCTGGAAGCGCGCCTGTCCGAAGGGGTTCGACTGCCTGGCGATCATTACGCCGGAGGAAGTCATTGCAAAGATGAGGCCTCTTCTTCAAAAGAGATAGGCGGCGTGGTCCTGCGGCGGGGAAGGAGTACAGCAAGACATGCGGATAGAACGATACGGACACAGGCAGGAGGGCCGCTTGGCGGCATTTTATGATGCTGTGCAGCGGGATATTAAGCTGTTTGCGTTCATCCTGCTGACCCTCTGTGTCTACCGCGCGTATTTCATGTTCTACATGGCGGGCTATCTGTCCCCGTCCGCGGGAGCAGACGATGTCCTCCTCGCGCTCCTCACAGGCCTGCGCCTCTCGCTCAAAACGGCGGGTGCCGTCACCCTGCCGGCATTCGTTCTCTGTTCGCTTCCTCTGCTCGCACTGCCGCGCCTTGCTCCTGTGCTCAGACGCCTGCGCTTTTGTTGGGGCGGTCTTGCGGCATTTGCATTCGCTGTGCTTTTCCAGGCGCGTTTTCCTTTTTATCGGCAGTTTCAGACATCGTTCAACATGCAGGTCGCGGCGGGGCTGAATGACGATGCGGCTGTGCTTGCCGAGATGATGCTGCGCGAGTACGGTCTTCTCTGGCGGCTGTGCATCGCGCTCCTGTTGACGGCGGTCTCGCTCTATGTGCTGCGCAGCCTCCTCCTCGTGCGCAGGACGTATGCGCTGCCTGCACTGCGCTCGGGCGTGCAGCGGGCGGTTTTTTCCCTCGGACTGCTGTTCCTTTTTGCGGCGGCATTTATCTTTGTCCGCTTTGGAGGCAGTTTTACGTATGCCGGCGGGGTCAACTGGGAAAACGCGGGCGTTACGAGTGATGCCTTCCTCAACGAATGCATCCTGGACGACGGGCAGGCGCTCTATCGCGTGCGCTCCATGCATAAGCGGCTGAAGAGCGGAGATATTGTCGGCGTTGACAAGGAGCACGTGCGCGCGCTTGCGGTGGAGGCTGCGGGGCATGCAGAGCTCTCGGCGGATACGCTGACGCCCTACTTGACGCGCACGGCGCAGGGGGCGCGCATCCCAAAGCCACGGCATATCTTCATTGTGCTCGGTGAAACCTATGCGCAGTGGCCGATGCTGGAAAACTATGCCGCGCTGCACGCGGCCGACGGCATCAAGGGTCTGATCCGGGAGCCGAACGCGTATTATTCGCGGCGCTTTATGCCGAACGGGGACTTCACGTCCATCGCGATCACGGGATTGGTCACGGGGCTGTCCGAGGTCAACCAGCACGTCAACTATGTCGCGCGCAGTCTGCGGGAGGCGTATCCGACCGCGATGGCGCCGCAGTTCAAGCGGCTCGGCTATGCGGTAGATTTCTGGTATGGCGGCGTTCCCTCATGGGAGGGGATGGATCGGTTTTCCATCGCGCAGGGCTTCGACCATTTCTATGGGTATCCGGACTTCCATGCGGAAAAGGTGAATGCGTGGGGAACCTCGGACGAGCAGCTCTTCTCTGCGCTGTTTCAGCATCTTGCCGATGAGCCGCCGACAGTGCATCTCATCATGACGGTCTCGAATCATCCGCCCTACAACATTGACGTTGCGGCGGAGGGATTCGATCTCGCCCGTGCGCGCGCGGAAACGGCGCAGCTGCCGAATGTGGACGATCCGGATCAGCTCGCGCTCGAACTCGGGCACTATTGGTACATGGACAAGATCGTAACGCAGTTCGTGCATGAGACAATGAAAAAATATCCGGACAGCCTGTTCGTCATCACGGGCGATCATGCCGTGCGCATGAATCCGTCGCGTACGCCGACGATGTACGAGTATCAGAGCATCCCGTTTGTGCTGTACGGGCAGGGAGTGACCCCCGCGGTTCTGGCGCCGGATGTCGTCGGCGGACACACGAACATCGTACCAACGCTTATCGAGTTGATTGCGCCTGCGGGATTTTCCTACGTGTCCATCGCGCCGAGCCTGACAGAGAACAATATGGGAGCGGCATTCAACCGGGACTATTTCCTGACCCGGTCGGTGATGGGACGCGTCAACACGAAGGAGACGGAGCTCCTGCCGGGCGCGGCCGAGGAGGACCCAGCCGCGGCGTACGATCTGCTGCAGAGGCGGATGGCGATCCTGCGGACGCTCTCATGGCAGCTGATTGAACACGGCGATTCGTTGGAGGGACAATGAGCTCGTATCGGAACATCCTCGTCATCAACCTCATGCACCTCGGCGATCTCATGCTTGTGACGCCAGTGCTGCGAACCCTGCGGCACAATTATCCGGCCGCGCGCATCACCCTCCTCGCCGATGAGAAACTCGCAGACATCGTGCAGGAGAACCGGCACATCGACGAGTGTCTGCTGATCGACAAGAAGGGACGGGACAACAGTCTGCTCGGTATCCTGCGCTTTGCGCGCCGTCTGCGCCGCCGCAAATATGACCTTGTCGTCAACCTGCACCGCAACGAGCGCTCCTCGGCCCTCGCGGCGCTGAGCGGCGGCAAGCAGATCATCGGCTATACGAAGCCGGGCTTCTCTCTCTTCTTCGATCATGTGAGCCCCGATCAGAATATGATCATGCACGAGGTCCACTCGCACTATGCGGCACTGCGTGCAGCGGAGGTGATCGGGGAGGTCGACGACGCGGGGCTTGAGATGTGGGTGCCGCCTGCGGAGGAGGAGAAGGCGGCGCGGCTCTGGGCGGAACACTTTCGCTCGGGGGATAAGGTGATCGCGCTCAACATCGGCGCCAGCTGGATGACGAAGCGCTGGATGGACGATTATTTTGCGGAGGTCGCGGATACCTATCTCATGCGCGGTTATCACATCGCCGTCATGGGCGGCCCCATGGATGTGGAGATTGTAGACTCCTGCCGCGCGCAGATGCGTGAGCGGGAGAATCCGCGGCTGCATATCTTTACGGGGCAGGTCAGTCTCGGCGTGCTCGCGGGGCTTCTTCGGCGCTGCATCCTCTTTATCACGACGGACTCGGGGCCGATGCATGTCGGCGTTGCGATGCATGTTCCCGTGCTCTGCATGTTCGGCGCATCGCCCATCCCGGGCTTTTACCCCTATGACGAGAGGAGCATCTCCGTCCGCGCGCCCGTTCCCTGCCATCCCTGCCGTATTCATGAGTGCCCGCTGGACGGCGCGGACTACATGATGTGCATGAAGCGGATGCCGCCGGATCTCATTTTGAAATATGCGGATCAGATGCTCGCCGAGCATGGAGAGCGTCCCGCGTATGAACTTCCGCACCCAAAGGATTTCGAGACGCGTGTGGCGGAGCAGGCGGACGGCTCGTTTGTCCTCGCACCGAAGGGGGCGGCGGGGCACGTTGTCCGTCCCGTTTTGCCCGCAGGGATCAAACCGCACGGATTTGACTGATAGAAATTGGTGTTTTCCACAAAGATAGGAGCGTTCTCATGGATATGGAAAAAATCCGCGAAGTCGTTGCAGAGAAGAGCGTGCGCAGCAATATTCTCGTCGTTGGCGATGTCATGCTCGACAAGTACTACTCAGGCGAAGTCACACGCATCTCGCCGGAGGCGCCCGTACCGATCACCCATGTGACGGGCACGCGCGAGACACTCGGCGGCGCGGCAAACGTCGCGCACAACCTGGCGCTCCTCGGGACGAACGTCAGCATCGCGGGCTATGTCGGTGACGACGCGCACTGCAAGAGCCTGCTCGATAAATTTGCCGCGCGCGGCATCGACTACAAGGGGCTGATCCATACCGACCGCCCGACGACGACGAAGATCCGGATCATCGGCGGTCATCAGCAGATGCTGCGCCTCGACTTTGAGGACGATGATCCAATCGACGGGGACGATGCGCAGCAGTATCTCGCCTATATCGATCAGAAACTCAACGAGAGTATGGACTGCGTGATCATCTCAGACTACGGCAAGGGCTCCTGCACCGAATATGCGTGTCAGCATATCATCCGCACGGCGCATGATCACGGCGTGCCTGTCATCGTCGATCCGAAGGGCCCGCAGTGGGCGAAGTACCGAGACGTTGACTACATCACGCCGAACATCAAGGAGATCAATGAAACGCTCCTCGAGCCCATTCAAAATAAGGATTTCGATGTCGAAAAAGCGGCGCGCTATGTGATGCGCAAATTCGGCATACGGAATGTCATCCTCACGCGTTCATCGAAGGGCCTTTCTCTCATTCACGGCGAGGAAGTCGTTCACATCCCGACGAGAGCGCAGGAGGTGTTCGATGTATCGGGCGCGGGCGATACCGTGATCGCCGTATTCGGCCTGGCCCTCGCCGGCGGGCTCAAGCCTGCGGACGGCGCCTATCTCGCAAATCTTGCGGCGAGTGTCGTCGTCTCGAAACTCGGCACCTACGCGGTCAATCGAGAGGAACTTCTGCGGGTACTCGATCACCAGGAAGGAGCGGCGGTATGATCATCGTCACCGGCGGCGCCGGCTTTATCGGCAGCAATCTCGTCCATGCACTCAACGAGCGCGAGCACAGGGACATCCTGATCGTTGACGATCTGCAGGACGGCGAGAACTACAAGAACCTGCGCGGTCTGCATTTCATCGACTACCAGCAGAAGGACGACTTCCTCCATCTCATCGAAGAGGGGGATTTCGACGGCACGGACATCGACGCGATCTTTCATGAGGGCGCGTGTTCCGACACGATGGAGTACGATGTCAACTACATGATGAAGGAGAACTACGCCTACTCCAAGGCACTCCTGCATTTTGCCATGGGCGCGCGCATTCCGTTCTTCTACGCATCCTCGGCCTCTACCTACGGCGGGGGGAAGAACGGATTTACCGAGGGCGGGCGCTGCGAGGACGCGCTCAATCCCTACGCGTTTTCAAAGCTCGCGTTCGACCGCTATGTGCGGCAGGTCATCCCCGAGGCGCGCAGTCCCATCGTCGGGCTGAAGTATTTCAACGTCTACGGCCCGCAGGAGCACCACAAGGGGAAGATGGCGTCCATCTTCTACCAGCTCTACCATCAGATCATGGAGACGGGGCAGGCGCGTCTTTTCCGCGGGACGGACGGCCTCGCAGACGGCGAACAGCGCCGCGACTTCGTCTACGTCGGCGATGTTGTGCGCGTGAATCTCTGGTTTTTTGAAAACGGCGGCGAGAGCGGAGTCTACAACTGCGGCACGGGCGTTGCGCACAGCTACAACGAAGCGGCGCGTGCAGTGATCGCGGCGCTTGGCACGGGCGAGATCGTCTACCGTGACTTCCCCGACGTGCTGCGCGGCAAGTATCAGAATTACACGCAGGCAGATACGGCAGCGCTTCTTGCCGCAGGCTATGACGGCGGCTTTACCCCGATGGAAGAGGCGGTTCGGGAGTACTGTGATTTCCTAAAGGCCGGCGGGTACTTCTCCTATGCCGAATAAGGCGATCTTCTTCGACCGTGACGGCACGCTCAACGTGGATGTGCACTATCTGCACGATCCGGAGCAGTTCGTCTGGGTGGACGGCGCGATTGACGCGATCCGCTGGGCGAATACGCACGGCTATCTCGTCATCGTCGTCACGAACCAGAGCGGCATCGCGCGCGGCTACTATGACGAGGCTGCCGTGCAGCGCCTGCACGACTGGATGAATGCAGAGCTCGCCAAGCACGGCGCGCATATCGACGCGTTCTACTACTGCCCCCATCATACGGAGGGAATCGTTCCGGCATATACGAAGGCCTGTGCCTGCCGCAAGCCCGCGCCCGGCATGCTCCTGCGCGCGATCGCAGAATACGATATCGATCCTGCGGTCTCGCTGCTGATCGGCGACGGGGAGCACGACGTCGCCGCCGCTGCAAACGCGGGGGTAAAGGGCGTGCTCTATCCGGGGGGGAACCTCTGCGACTGCGTGCGGGATGCGGTGAAAACGGAGCAACAATGACGGAGATATACGCATGAGAATTGCCATCTTTGAAAACATCATGACTCCTGGCGGGCATGAGGTTGATTTCGACCGCATTCTTGTGGATGAGCTGCGGGCTCTTGGGCATGAGGTCATGCTCTACGTGCCGGAGGGCTTTCAGTTTGGCATGGACTACCACGTGCCTGCGTATTATCTTCCGGGCGCGCCCGTGCTCTATACGAATGCACGTGGGATTCGTAAGCTCTTTCTCTCCGTGCAGCGCGAGCGGCGGCGTTTCGGCTGGTATCGTGTGCTCTATGAGGCAGCTCAGGCGGGGGCATTCGATGCGCTCGTCGTTCCTACCTCGACCTATCGCTATCTGCGCGCACTGCGGCAGAGCGTTCTGCGGCGCAGTCCCGTGCCCGTCCTCTTCATCCAACATGGGATCAATCCGAGCGAGGCACCGAAATTTTTCAGTGCTGCGGATGCGCTCTCAAAGCATCCGAATATCCGCCCCGTTGTGCTCACATTTGGCGACACGATTTTCGGAGAGCAGCGTCCTAATCTCCATATGATCGCACCACCGGCATTTATCCCGCGTGACATCGAGACTGCGCCGCATCCGCCCGTAAAGACGGATGAGCCCCTCACCATCGGGTTCTTTGGGCAGTTCCGCAGGGAAAAGAGGCTTGAGGATCTGCTCCGTGTCTATCTTGCAGGGAATTATACACGACCCGTTCGTTTGCTTGTGCAAGGATCGACGATGCACGCAGAGGATGCGGCAGAGTTTGAGCGCATCATCGCTATGTATGAGGGCAGGGGCATCTCCTTTCTGCATCGCGGGCTGATCGGCGCTGAGTGGCAGCGTGCCATTTCTGAAGTAGATGCACTCCTCTTGCCGTACTCTGCGCCGCGATACCGCTACCATTGGGGGGCGATGCTCTTCACAGCGATCGGCTTTCAAAAGCCCGTCCTCACGAGCGATGACATGAACCCCGAGGTGTTTGCGGAATATCCCATCGGGGAGACTTTTGCAAGCGGAGATATGACGGCCCTTGGAAGCGCATTGGAGACCTTCATCAACGAATATGATGTACGCGCGCCACATTGGCACAAGGCGCTCGCAGATGCTGCGCGCGCCTATGCACCACCGCGTTTTGCCATGCATATCGTGGAAATCATAGGGAAGCATTCGATTTCTTGAGACAGCAGGAAAGGACGGCGTTATGGCTCTGAATCTCTCGGTGCTTATCCTCGCAAAGAATGAGGAGCAGAACATAGAGGACTGCATTCGCAGCGTTTCCTTTGCCGGAGAAGTTGTTGTTATTGATGACTTCAGTACGGATCGGACGGCGGAACTGGCGCGCGGTCTTGGTGCGCGTGTTGTGCAGCGTGCTCTTGCCGGTGATTGGGGCGCGCAGCAGACCTTTGCGGTTCAAGAGGCAGGTTGTGACTGGATTTATTTTCTGGATGCGGATGAACGGGTATCGCCGAGACTAGCGGAGCGCATCAAGGAAATCGTCGCAGCGGATGATCGGCGCTATGCGTACGCGAATGCGCGCCTGAGTTACTATTTCGAGCAGCCGCTTCGGCATGGCGGTTGGTTTCCGGACTATGTCGTCCGACTTTTGCCGCGTGAGGGAACATATGTCACAGGGCTTGTTCACCCCAAGATCTGTCATCCCTATCAAGAGGTCAAACTCCCGAAAAAAGAATATCTCGTTCATTATCCCTATCGTGACTGGGTGCACTATCTGGGCAAGCTGAATACCTATACGACGCTTGCCGCACAGAAATCATATAATGCTGGGCGACGTGCGAATCTTGCCGATATGATTCTTCATCCTGTCTGGGCGAGCTTTCGTATGTACTTTTTGAAATGCGGCTTCCTCGACGGGCGGATCGGCTTCGTCCTTGCGGTGTTTCACTATTTTTATACCATGGCAAAGTATGTAAAACTGTACTATTTGGATAAGACGAATCGCCATACGGGAGACTTTTCATGATTGCTGAGATTCGTGCCGTCGCGCACCGTGCCTATCGCTGGGAAAACCCGCGTGAGCGGCATCGCGCGCTCGTCTTTATAGTGCGTGGAATCTTGCACAGGCGGCAGCTGCGTGAGCTCTATGACTTCTTTCACGAAACGGAAGCGCGGCGTGCATTCTATGAGCGCAACCCCTTTCCCTTGGAGCAGGCAACGCGCGCCTTTTTTTATGCGGGCTCGACGGTGCGCTCACGCATCAAGCTCATCAAGGAGCACTATGCCTTTTTGGAGGAGCAACTGAAGGCCCCTGACTTTATCGAGCTTGGACTTGATCGGACCCATGAGATATGGCGCTCCGCAGAGACTGATATGGAGTGGAATGCCTATCTGAAATTCGAGCCGGGACAGCGTAAGGAGGGGCTGCTCTCCGTGATGATGGATGTGGATGGCACGCATCTCTATCAGATCATGTTCTGGATTGATCAGAGGGACGGCGTGCCAACGCTCGTGATCGGCGCTATGCAGGGACCGAATACGGAGAACGCGCAGGACTTCGTCCGTGAGATGACAAAGCGTGCCCATCGCTTCCGCACGAAAAATCTCATCCTCTATATGGTACAGGCAGCGGCACGCGCTCTCGGTGTCCGACGCATTCTTGCCGTGTCGAATACGGGCTATTACGCAAATAATCATGTGCGTCGTAACCGTAAGCTCAAGACAGATTTCGGGGCGTTCTGGGAGGAGGCAGGCGGCTTTCGGACGGCGGACGAACGGTTTTATGAGATTCCTCTTGTCCTGCCACGCAAGACGATGGAGGAGGTGCCGACGCGCAAGCGTGCCCTTTATCGCCGTCGTTTTGCATTCCTCGATGAAGTGGATGCGGAGATTGCCCAGAAAATGAGGGAGGTTTTGAAATCGTGACGATGTATCACAACATCCTTGTCTATGCGATGGTAAACCTCGGCGATGTTATCCTTACAACGAGTGCAATTGCTCTGCTCAAAAAAATATATCCTTATGCCCGCATTACAATGTTGTCGCGCCCTATTGTGCGTGAAGTGATTGAGCACAACCCCGTGATTGACGATGTAATTCTCTTTGACTATAGAGCAAAGAAAAATTCGATGGGGAAGATGTGGGATATGGTAAAGGTACTGCGCGCACGAAAATTTGATCTTGCAATTTCTTTTGACCGTAAACTGCGGCCGGCGCTCCTTTGCTGGCTGGCGGGCATTCCTGTCCGGATTGGCCCTTCCCGTGTCTTTGACGATAAGCCGAGTCGCGTGACATGGCTCTATACGCATACCGTTCCGATTACTCATAATCTCGATGATACGCTGCAAGCGGAGACGTATCAGGAGATTATTCGCGGCTTCACGGGGGTGACGGGACATGAGCACCCGATTCTGCCATGTCCGACAGCAGAGCAGCAAGCAAAAATGGCAGAAATTCTTTCGTCCTCTGGGGAGAAGCGAAAGATCGGGCTCTGTGTCAAGGGGACGTTCGGGTTGAAGACATGGCCGAAGGAATACTTTGTGGAGGTCGTTCGTGCACTTCATGCGCGCTATGATGCTGCGTTCTATGTGACGGGTGCGCCGGGCGACTACGGCTATGCCGAAGAAGTGATTGCAGCAATCGGACTTCCCGTTGAAAATCTTTGCGGAAAGACGAATCTCATGGAGCTTGCGGCATTTTATGAGCAGCTGGATCTTCTTGTCAGCGTGGATACGGGGGGAGCTCATATTGCTGCCGTGACAGGAGTCCCTCTCGTCGTTATGTTTGGCTGCACTTCGCCGCGCCGCTGGCATCCGATCAGCGATCATGCGATGGCATTCACCTCGAATGAGCCGTGTTGCCCGTGCAGTTACGCGGAGATGGATTGCCCGACTTATCCGCAGCCCGACTGCCTGTATCATGTAACGCCGGATGAGGTCATATGCGCGAGCATCCAATATTTGGATGCTCGGTAATATTTGAGACGGAGCTTACATTATAAAACGCCTCAGCATCAGATTTCGCTGTCTGATGCTGAGGCGTTCCTTATATAGTGAATTGTGTTTTCGGCCGGGATGAAGCTGCGTAGTCTTCGCCATTTACCTGTAGGAGCTGTGTACAGATATCCAATACCCCATATCTGCGTGGATAAGCATGATGGCGGCAACACCCGCCAGCGATCGAGGAATATGCCTCTGCGAATATAGGACACTTCGTCCACAGGTAGGGAAAAGGTCACGTATGGCTTGGCCGCTGCGTCATAAATGTGAAGTGACAGGAAGGATATAGTTCCTTGAGGCGGAGGAGCGCAGGGGTGAACATAAGTATCGCAGATTCCACTCATTGTTTCGGTGTATCTTGTGCAGGCGTTACAACCGCCTCTACGCTCAGTCCCGGCGTAATGCCGCGTGTATAGCGACGCTCCATACGGTCATGGACGTGGGCGTACTTTGCGGTGACCTTTGGGCTGCGCTGGCGCAGGGTCTCCTGTACGACGCGCAGGTCCTTGGTCTCCTGATAGAGGTTCGTGCCGCAGCTGTGGCGGAAGAGATGGCAGGCGTAGCCGGGCTGTTTCAGTCCTGCGTCAGTCAGTGCCTTGTTGATGACGTAGCGGATGCCGACGCGTGTGATGCGTCCCTGCGCGTTGTTGCGCGCACAGGAGATGACGGTCGGCGTGAGGCGGTTCTCCGGCGGAACGGGGCCGCGTTCCTCGATGTACGCCTTGAGGAGCTGAAAGGTCTCCTCGCAGGGATAGATAATGCCGGCGTGTCCCTTGCCGCGGATCTCGATCCGCCCGCGCTGCCAGTCGATGTCCTCGTCGGAGAGACGCATGACCTCGACGACGCGCAGACCCTCGACCCCCATGAGGTAGACAATGAGGAGATTGCGCAGACGGCGCAGCGCATTCTGATCGGCGGCGAGGCCTTCGCAGATCTCCTTGATCTGATCGACGGTGAGGTACTTATAGTCCTCGTCGAGATGCTGCGGGTTGCGCAGCTGCAGATCGGCGCAGGGATTCTCGGCGATGAAGGAGAGACGCTGCGCGACCTTGTAAAAGGCGCGGATCGCCGCGCCCTTGATCATGAGCGTTGCTGCGCTGTATCCGCGCGTACGCATTTCCTCCATGTAGATGCGGATCTGATAGTCGTGCACATCGCTCAGCGGGTGGAGGTTCTGCTCCATGCACCAGTGGAGAAAGAGGCGGATGGCGAGCTCATAGGTGTCGCGCGTGTCTGCTGTGGGGGCGCCGCCCGCGATGTAGCGCGGGAGGTATTCGTAAAAGTGGGCGATGAAATATTCCGGCGTGATGGCGTCCTGCCGGACGTTCATCGACACTTCGCCCATGCGGCGCACATTGCAGGGTGCCGTTTCCGCCCGCCGCGCAGGGACACCCATCTCTGCCGCCGTCCCGCTGCGGTAGGATTTGTTTGCCGCCAAAAAATCACCCCTCTCGTCTGTATCAATGAGATGATTATAGCATGCGGCCTTACGTTTAGCAACAGGTATCAAACTATACATAAATACCGCTCCGTGCCAAACCGGCACAGAGCGGTATTTTCCGTTTGTTTTCTGTGATTTTCTGTACGATTGCAGTACGGATGCGCTGCGTGCAGGGAGAAAAATTTTTTGAAGCGGGCGGAACTACTCGGCGATGCCCGGGCGGGTCATCTGACGCGGGGAGAGAATGTGCGTGAGTTCCTTCTTCGTGAGGATGCCGCGGTCGAGGATGATCTCGCGGATGGGCCTGCCCGTCGTATATGCCTCGCGCGCGAGCTCGGCGGACTTTTCGTAGCCGATGTGGGGGAGCAGCGCCGTCACGATGCCGACACTGTTGTCGAGCCATTTCTGGCACTGCTCGACATTTGGCTCGAGCCCCACGAGGAGTTTGTCAACGAAGGTGTCAACGGCGCGCGTGAGGTAGTTCAGTGCATTGAACATATTGAACGCCATCACCGGCTCCATGACGTTCAGCTCGAACTGCCCGTTCTCGACGGCGAGCGTCACGGCGAGATCGCCTGCGATGACCTGATAGCACGCCTGATCGAGCACCTCGGCGATGACGGGGTTGACCTTGCCCGGCATGATCGACGAGCCCGGCTGGCGCATGGGCAGGTGCAGCTCGTTCAGTCCGCAGCGCGGCCCCGATGCCATGAGGCGAAAATCGTTCGAGAGTTTGATGAGGACGAGCGCGGCGTTCTTGAGCGCGGAGGAGAAATCGGCGAACGCATCCGTGTTGTTCGTCGCGTCGATGATGTTCTGCGAGGTGCGGTAGGTCTCGCCCGTGATCTCCGAGAGCCGCCGTGCGACCGCCTTGATGTAGGCGGGCTCGGCATTGAGTCCTGTGCCGACGGCGGTGCCGCCCATGTTGATCGTGTGGATGTGGCGACGAACGTAGCGGATGCGGCGCATAGAGCGGCGCACGGCGGACGCATAGGAGCCCATCTCCTGCCCCAGGGTGATGGGGACGGCATCCTGGAGGTGGGTGCGGCCCATCTTGAGAATGCCGCGGTAGGCCGCCGCCTTCTTCTCCAGTTCCGTAGCGAGCCGGTCGAGCGCAGCGAGGAAGACGGTGCTCTTTGCCGAGAGGCAGACCTTGATGCCCGTAGGGAAGGCGTCGTTCGTTGACTGTGCCATATTCGCGTGGTTGTTCGGCGAGATGATGTCATAGCGCCCCTTTTCCTCGCCGCGCAGCTCGAGCGCGCGGTTGCAGAGCACCTCGTTCATGTTCATGTTGATCGATGTGCCCGCGCCGCCCTGAATGGGGTCAACGGGGAACTGGTCGATGAGTCCGCCCGCGATGATCTCGTCCGCTGCCTGCACGAGCAGATCGCCGATCGCATGCGGGAGGCGGCCCGTGTCCATATTCGCGAGCGCCGCCGCCTTCTTTACCTGTGCGAGTGCGATGATGAAGGTGGGATCGAGCCGCTGCCCTGTGATATAGAAATTCTCGATGGCGCGCATCGTCTGTACGCCGTAGTAAGCATCATCGGGGACCTCCATCGCACCGAGGAAATCGTGTTCGGTTCGCATGGCATGCGCTCCTTTCCTATGAAGAAAGCCCGGACACTGTCAATGTCGGGCCGTTTCTTATTTGTCGCAGATATTGAGTTCGAGGACATCGGGGCGCGCGTAGTGCCCGCAGGGATCAAATTCCATCTTGGCCGCCGCCGCTTTGCCGAGGTCGAGATCGGCAACGATGAGCTCTTCCCTGTCCCAAACGGGCTCGGTGAGGAACTCGCCGAAGGGATCGACGATGCAGCTGCCGCCGCGGCAAACGATCTCGGGCAGACGGTCGATCTCCTCACCGCAGTGCAGCTGATCGCGGGGATAATCGGCGCGCGTGAAGTACATGTCCGCGTTGATGAAGTAGCAGCGTCCCTCAAGACCGATGTGCCGGGCGGTATTGATCCATGAATCCACATCGTTCGTATTCGGTGCGATGAAGATGTTTACACCGCGCTGATAGAGCGCCGCGCGTGCAAGCGGCATGTAGTTTTCCCAGCAGATGAGGCTGCCGAGCGGTCCCCACGGGCTGTCGATCGTCGGGAAATAGCCGCGGTTCGCGTCGCCCCATACAAAGCGCTCCGCACCAGTCGGTTTGAGCTTGCGGTGGACAGAGGCAAGCGCACCGTCCGGCGTGAACATGATGTTCGTGTTGTAGAGCGTACCGGTCGTATCATCGCGTTCAGATACGCCGATGCTGAGGTAGATGCCGTGCTTTTTCGCCGCGGCGCCGAGTGCGTCGGTCTCCGGACCGGGGCAGACGACGGAGTTGTCATAGTAGAGCTTCCAGTCCTTGCGGCCGTTCTCATCGCGGCTGCCGACTTTGAAGCCGAACGTCATGCCGAACGGATAGCCGGGGAGGAAAAGCTCGGGGAATACGACGAGCTCCGCGCCCTGCGCCGCGGATTTTTCGATCCAGAGCAGCGCCTTCTTGAGCGATGCCGCCTTGTCGAACATAACGGGGGCCGCCTGAACGAGGGCTAGGCGGCAGTTTTCTTTCAGATCCTGCATGAGAATATCTCCTTTACTGCGATTTATTGACTGCGGCTGCGGTAGCGCTCGACAATGTCGGCGTCATAGTCCCACATGGGCGTGTCGGATACTTTCTTTTGTTCCTGATAATCCTTCAGCGCAAAGGCGACGTATTTCGAAAGGCGGAAGAGCGCGATAACGTTGAAGAGAACCATGAGCGCGCCGAATAGGTCGGCAAACTCCCACATGGAGACGACGGGGACAATGGAGCCGAAGAGGATCAGGCAGAGCGCAAAGATGCGGTAAGCTGTCATGGCATATTTCTTGTCCGGGAAGAGGTAGCGCGTGTTGACCTCGCCGTAGTACATGTTGGCGAGGAGCGTCGTGTAGCCGAACAGGAACATGGCGGCGGCGACGAGCCAGTAGCCGAGATCGCCGAACGAGGAGGAAAATGCAGCCTGTGTCAGCTGGATGCCGGTGAGCTGACCGTTCAGTGCACCCGAGAGGAGGATGCAGAATGCCGTGCAGCTGCAGACGATGATGGTCGTCACGAAGACGCCGAGCATACCCGAGAGGCCCTGATTGACCGGGTGCTTGACATTGGCCGCTGCATGCATTGACGGCGTGGTGCCGGCGCCTGCGTCATTGCTGAACAGACCGCGTGCCACGCCGTAGCGGAACGCCTCCTGTACGGTGTATCCGAGCACGCCGCCGGCTGCCTGCTGGACACCGAACGCAGACTCAATAATTAGGCGCAGCATGTCTGCAATCCATTCTGCATGCGTTACGAGTACGATCAGAGCAAGGATGATATAGGCGAACGCCATAAAGGGGACGATATAGGAAGCGACGGTCGAGAGGCGCTTGATCCCGCCGAAGATGACAAGCCCCACGAGCATGACGAGCACGGCCCCGATGGCGAGCGGCGGAAGCGCTGCCTGCCCGCTGAACGAGCCGGCAATGGAGTTGCTCTGCACCATGCAGTAGACAACGCCGTTGCCGAGGATGACGGAGATCGAGAAGAGAACGGGCAGAACCTTTGCATTCAGCCCGCGCCGCATATAGTAGGCAGGGCCGCCGCGGAAGGTGGTGCCGTCTTCATTCTTCACGCGGAAGATCTGGGCGAGCACCGCTTCGCCGAACATGATGGGCATGCCGAGAATCGCCGTGATCCACATCCAGAAGATCGCGCCGGGGCCGCCCGAGGCAAGTGCTGTTGCGACACCGACCAGGCTGCCGGCACCGACCTCGCTGCCGATCGCTGAGCAGAGCGCGCCGAATGCGCTGACTCCGGAGGAGTCGCGGCTGGCCTTCCATAGATTTGGTACGAGCTGGGTGAAGTAGCGTACCTGCGGAAAACCGAGGCGTATCGTATAGAAAATACCACATGACAGCAGTATGCCCGCAATAAGCCAGCCCCAGAAGACGCCGTTGATGGCTTTGATGATTTCCACGGAGAGACAACTCCTTTCATATTATAACACTGAGACAATATGGCGCAGAAGGATTTTTATTTTCTATAAGTTATGGTATCATAAACGGTGAATGCAGTAAAATCAAAAATACTGAATTCCTAAATCGAAAAAAATGATAAGAAAAGGTGAAACAATGGAACTGCGTAATATCAAAACGTTCATTCATGCTGCGGAGATGGAGAGCTTCACTGCAGCGGCATTGCGGAAAAACTATGCACAGTCCACGGTGACGCAGCAGATTCAGGCCATTGAACGCGAACTCGGCGCAGAGCTCTTTGTGCGCTCCGGGCGGCGCGTTGCGCTGTCGAGCGCGGGGCGAGCGTTCCTGGGATATGCGCGCCGTATGGCAGCGCTCGAGCAGGAGACACTTGCAAAGTTCCACGGAACGGGGGAACCGGAGGGAACCTTCTTCATCGGCGCCATCGAAACGCTCGCAACCTCGCGCTACATGGCACAGATCGGAGCATTCCTCCGGCGCTGTCCGAAGGTGCGTCTGCATGTGCACGTCGACACGGCGCCGCGGCTGCGTCAGGCGCTGATCCACGGCAGCATCGATCTCGTATTCTTGATTGACCGCCTGAGCGAAAATCCGCGGCTGCATACGCTGCACCACAGCCACGCGGAGATACAGTTCATCGCGTGTCCCGATTCTCCCTATGCGCAGCGTCCCGTCTGCATCGAGGAGCTGACGGCGTCTCCGTGGATTCTGACCGAGCGCGGGACAAATTATCGGAAGAAACTGGAGGACGATCTCGCGGAGCGTCGTCTCTATCTGCACGACCGCGTCGAGATCGGTACGAGCAAGACTATCATTGACTTCGTTGCGGCGGGAATTGGCATCTCCATTCTTCCCGCTGTTACCGTCGCTGATGCTGTGCGCGCCGGACGCGTCGCTGTTCTCGATGTCACGGACTATCAGATCCATATGGATCTGCAGATCCTCGCAGCGGGGGAACGCTGGCTGCCGCACCCGCTCGCCCTCCTCGCCGGGGACTTTGCCGCAGGGCTGGCGGCAGAGAGGTAGGGCAGAAAACTAAGGATGCGCCGCCTTTGGCGCGGATTTTGATTCCCGGACAGATCATCTCCTATGCAGTGCGGCTTTGCTGTGCTATACTGTCTTATAAGGGGATATTTCCTATTATGCTGCACAGCAGCGGGAAGGGGTGATGTTATGCTGGGGCAATATATTTCGCCCGGCGGAATCATGCTGCAGGAAGTCTGCCGTGACTGGGAGGAGTGCATCGACCGCGGTGCGCGGCCGCTCCTGGAGCACGGCATTGTGCTGCCGTCCTATCCGGCCGCGGTCAAGCGCAATCATCGGGAGATGGGCGCCTATATGGTGATCGCGCCCGGCATTATGCTCTCGCATGCACGCCCCGAGGACGGCGCGGAGGCGGTGGGCCTGACCATCCTGACTCTGCGGGAGCCCGTCGCGTTCGGCAGCGCACACAACGATCCGGTGCGCCTCGTCATCACGCTCGCGACACCCGACGCAAAGAGCCATGTGGCGATGCTCGAAGACCTCTCCGGGTTCTTGATGACGGAGGGCATGGCCCAGCGGCTGATGGAGGCGCAGACCGAGGAGAGCGCGCAGGCGCTGTTTGAAGAATATCAAGAGGGGGTATCATAATGAAGATTTTGGTTTGCTGCGGCAACGGTCTCGGCAGCAGCTTCATGATCGAGATGAACATCAAGAAGGCACTGCAGGAGATCGGCGCGGAGGCTGAGGTGTCGCACTGCGATCTCGCTTCGGCGGGGGGCGTGAAGGCGGACATCTACGTGGGAACGCGCGATATCGCCACGCAGCTCACAGGTCTCGGCGGCGAGGTCGTTTCCCTCAATAATATGATTGACAAGAAGGAGCTGACCGAGAAGATCGCTGCCGCCGTCGCAAAGGTGAAGGGATAGGAGGAACGATCATGCTGAGTTTTATCCTTGATATTCTAAGCGTACCTGCGGTGCTGATCGGTCTCGTTTCGATGATCGGACTCATCGCGCAGAAAAAGGGTCTCTCCGATATCCTGAAGGGCTCCATCAAGACCATTATGGGCGTTCTGATCCTTGGCGGCGGCGCAGGTCTCGCCGTCGGCGCGCTCACGCATTTCGGCATGATGTTCCAGTTCGGCTTCGGCATCAACGGCGTTGTTCCGCACAACGAGGCGATCGTCGGTATGGCGCTGAAGGAGTACGGCACGCAGACAGCGCTCATCATGGCGTTCGGCATGGTGGCCAACATCCTCATTGCGCGCTTTACGCCGCTGAAATTCATCTTTCTCACGGGCCATCACACGCTCTATATGGCGTGCATGATCGGCATTATCCTCACCGTCGGCGGACTGCAGGGCACGACGCTCGTCGCCGTCGGCGCGGTTCTGCTCGGCTTTGTTATGGCGCTCTTCCCGGCGATTGCACATCCGACGATGAAGAAGATCACGGGCAGCGACGATGTTGCCTTCGGTCATTTCAGCACGCTCGGCTACGTGCTCTCAGCATGGGTCGGCTCGCTCGTCGGCAACCGGGAAAAGACGACGGAGGACATCAATTTTCCGCAGAGCCTCGCGTTCCTGCGCGACTCCTCGCTTGCCGTCTCGCTCGTCATGCTCGTCCTCTTCCTCATCGTCGCCCTCGCCTGCGGTCCGCAGTATGTGGAGACAGAGCTGAGCGGCGGGCAGAACTTCCTCGTGTTCTCGCTGATCCAGGCGATTACCTTCGCGGGCGGTGTCTACGTCATCCTCGCCGGTGTCCGCCTCATCCTTGCAGAGATCGTGCCCGCGTTTACGGGCATTGCAACGACGCTTGTGCCGAATGCCAAGCCGGCGATCGACTGCCCCGTTGTCTATCCCTACGCGCCGAATGCGGTGCTCATTGGCTTCCTCTCGAGTTTTGCCGGCGGCATCGTAGGGATGGCAGTGCTCCTGCTCGCGGATAAGTCGTTCCCGGGTCTGCCGATTATCCTGCCCGGTGTTGTGCCGCACTTCTTCTGCGGCGCCACGGCGGGCGTCTTCGGCAACGCGACCGGTGGCCTGCGCGGCTGTATTGCGGGTGCGTTTGCACAGGGCCTCCTCATCACGTTCCTGCCCGTCTTCCTCATGCCGGTGCTCGGCAACCTCGGCTTTGCCAACACCACATTCAGCGATGCGGACTTCGGCGCGGTCGGCATTATCCTCGGCAATGTGATTCACATGCTGAAGTAAAAATCCTGCATTGTACGCATACAAAAGCGGAACTGCCGCAGAAGACATTTCTTCCGCGGCAGTTCCGCTTTTTGCGTATGCCGTCTGTATGTGGGGGGATACCGTACTCAGTGGATCTCGATCTGCTTGCGGGCAGGTTCCTCTGCTGCCTTCGGCAGGTTTACCTGCAGCACGCCGTCCTTGAACTCCGCATGGATGTTCGCGTCGTCGATGCCGTCGATGTAAAACGAGCGGCTGACCTCGCCTGTGTGACGCTCGCGGCGGATGTAGTTGCCCGCGTCGTCCTTCTCGTCCTTCGACTCACTGCGGGCAGCGGCAATCGTGAGATAGCCGTTCTCGTAGTGGAGAGAGATATCTTCCTTTGTCATGCCGGGGAGATCCGCGGTCAGTTCATAGTGATCGTTTGCATCCTTCACATCTACCTTGAACGAGTCGGCGCCCCAGTTCGCGGCGGGGAAGCCGTCGCGGAAGAAACTGTCACGCATCGCATCAAAGAGAGCGAACGGATTTGCATTATCGCGCTGAGAGAGCCCGTGCCGTCCGGCAAAAGGTACCAATCCAAACATGTTCATCAACTCCTTGAGATTTTCTGGGCGGGTTCGGCGTTTGGAGTCCGTCCCGCTGATGATATTCTTTTATTGTGGAAGGGGGGGTTAACCGCCTTCTGATTGTCATTATACAGCAAAAAGTCAAAAAGTCAATAGATCAAAAAGAAAAAGATTGAAAAATTTTTAGGAAAATCATAATAAGGGAGTAAAGTCCTAGAAATTATCAACGATAAAATATTTAGGGAGGGATAAAAATGGCAAAGAAGAAGATCCTTTTTATCGGCTATCCGAAGTGTTCAACGTGTCAGAAGGCGGAGAAATTTCTGCGCGCACACGGCTGCAGTGCACCGATGCGCGATATCAAAAGCGATCATCCGACGGCAGAGGAACTGCGCACATGGCATGCACAGAGCGGCCTCCCGCTGAAGCGCTTCTTCAATACGAGCGGCATGCTCTACCGCGAGCTCGGACTCAAGGACAAGCTGTCCGCGATGACGGAGGAGGAGCAGTATGCGGTGCTGGCGTCGGATGGGATGCTGGTGAAGCGTCCGCTGCTCATTGCAGGCGACCACGTGCTTGTGGGATTTCGCGAGAAGGAATGGGCGGATTGTATGGTGAAATAGGCTTAAAGATAAAAAAATAAAGTATAGGTAGACAATCAAGAATAAAATATGTAAAATAGATGAAAAAAGGGCTGGCTTTAATTAATTTTAGGTTCACAAGGAAGGACGGGCGTTAAAATGAATTTACGCGCAAAGATTATGATGCTTGTGGGCGTGCCTCTGATTTTCGTTTTCCTCATACTGCTGGGAACGATTTATTGGAAGGCGTCGGGGAGCATCCAGGATGTTGCATCTCGTGAGATGCTTCAGATGGCTCAGGTGTATTCCGCCAATATCAATACGTCGCTTCAGGCGAAATCCCGTATGCTTGAGACAGTGACACGGCTGTGGGGAACAGAGAACGCATCTTACGAAGAGATGACAATTGATGCGCGCGAATTCGCGACCAGTACGTCCGACTTCTTTGTCGGTTTCCCCGACCGGCCCTTCATTGACGGCGCAGGATTTGACATCCCGAGCGATTTTGATGCAACCTCGCGCGGTTGGTACAAAGAGGCGGTCGGATCGACGAAGGTCTGCCAGTCCGCTGTCTACAAAGCAGCAAACGGCACGCCGGTCGTCAGCTTCAGTTCTGCCATCCGCAGCGGCGGGAACATCGTCGGTGTCGCCGGCTGCGACCTGAACCTCAATATTGTTGAAGACATGCTCTCGAAGGCAAAGATCTATGAGACAGGGAAGGCATTCCTCATCACAAAGGAAGGCAACTTCATCTATCATGAGAAGTATTCCCTGGACGACAGCATCTCCTCGGTGGATGATCCCGATCTGAAGGCGCTGGCATCGACATTCCTCGCCGGAAAGCCCGTATTTACATCGAGCCCGAACAGCTCGGACAACTTCTACGCTGCGGTGCCGGTCGGCGAGTCTGGATGGGTACTTGTTCTGCGTGTACCGCAGGCGGAGGTGTTTGCCTCCTCGACGGAGCTCCTCGGCATCATGGTGGGCATTACGATTGCGGCATTCGTTCTGCTCGCGGCAATTCTCTTCTATATCGCACGTCTCATCTCCATTCCGGTTGAGAACCTCGCGGAGTTTGCCTCGAATGTTGCGCGCGGCGATCTGCGCAGCATGCCGCAGACGCTTGACCGTACGGATGAGATTGGGACACTCCACAACGCCTTCTGCAATATGACGGAGAACCTGCGCAAGCTCATTCGGCAGGTAAGTGATACGGCAGGGAAAGTCGCCGCATCTGCCGCCGATCTGACGGAGAACACCAAAGAGGCAGCACAGGCGTCTGAACACGCTGCAAAGTCGGTCGAACAGATCGCAGAGACCTCGACGGCTCAGAGCGAGACGATCTCTTCGGCCGCAGGTTTGATGAAGGAGGCCTCGTCCAGCATTAGCGAGGTGGCCGAGGTCATCGGCGAGATCGTTTCCTCCGCGAAATCGACCGAAGTGGAAACGCACGACGGACAGACGATCCTCAACCATACGATCAACAAGATGAACACGCTGAAAGACGGTGCGATTGCCGTTACGGAAACCGTGAAGGCACTCCAGGAGAGCGCGCATCAGGTCTCGACCATCGTCGAGATGATCACGGGCATCTCCGAGCAGACGAACCTCCTGGCGCTCAACGCGGCGATTGAGGCAGCGCGCGCCGGCGAGCACGGCAAGGGATTCTCTGTCGTCGCAGACGAGGTACGCAAGCTCGCCGAGCAGTCGAAGGACGCAACGTCGAAGATTTCCGGGCTGCTCAATGAAAATGCCGTCCAGATGGACAAGACGTTCCGTGCGATGGAAGAGCAGACGACCAATGTCGAAGAGAGTGTCGAGGAGATTCACCGTTCCGGCGAGAAATTCACGGCGATCTCTTCCCTCATCGAGCAGCTCTCGGGGCGGATCGATCACATCGCGCAGATTGCACAGTCGGTGCAGCAGACCAACCAGCGCGCCGTCGGCTCCATCGCGGATCTGAGCAGCGGCTCGAGCGATGCGGATACGAAGATGCAGGAAGAAGTGACCAACATCTCGGCCGTCGCAGAGGAACAGGCCGCCTCCATGTCCGAGATCGCATCTGCAACACGCACGCTGTCTGAAATCGCACAGGAACTGCAGCAGGCAACGAAACAGTTCCAGGTCTGACGATAGGGAAAAAGCAGGGAAAAGTAGGGAGACTGCGGGAAGGCCGTACATCAGGAACTGCCGCCCGATGCTGAGCAGCATCGGGCGGCAGTTTTTTCGTGCAATACGAACGGAAAAGGTGTAAGATAAAAACATATTTTATTCTGCGAGAAAGGGATCTGAAATGCGTGCATATGGACGGCACTCATAAGTCCTGCTCTTTGCGATACTGACGTACATCCAGGGGGATACTATGACCGATGAAACGATAGAGCTGCGCCCGTTCCCTCCGTTTCTGCCGCCGCAGGCGACAGTGCTGATGATGGGGAGCTTTCCGCCGGCAAAGGAAAAGCGGGCGATGGCATTCCACTACCCGAACTTTCAGAACGATATGTGGCGCGTCTATGGGCTTGTATTCTTCGGTGATGCGGCACATTTTCAGGTGCCGGGGGAGAAGGCTTTTGATGCGGAGCGCATCAAGGCGTTTCTCACGGAGCGCGGCATCGGCTCATGTCCCGGCGTGCGGCGCGCCATCCGCACGCACGGCAATGCGTCCGACGCCTATCTGAAGGTCGTGGAGACGGTGGAGCTGCCCGAGATTCTGGCACAGATCCCACAGTGCCGCCGCATCTGCACGACGGGCGGCAAGGCGACGGAGATCCTCTTTGATCTGCTCACGGCGGAGAAGAAGGGCAAGGATGTCAAGACGGGCGAGACTGTTCCCGCGCGCTGCGGCGGTCGTGAGCTCCTCGTCACGCGTCTGCCGTCCACCTCACGCGCCTATCCGATGAAGCTCGAGAAGAAGGCGGAGGCCTATCGGCAGTTTTTCCGCGCGGCGGGGTTCACGGTGGCGGAGTAGAACAGAAACGAAAAACGGCACACTGTGTGATTTGCTCACAGTGTGCCGTACTTTTATGCGGCGTTCTTAGAAAAGATCCTTGACGAGAACAATGGTCTGTTCGCGCGAGGGGCCGACAGAGACGATGCCGAGCGCGATGCCCGTGACCTCGGCCATGCGCTCCAGATATTTCCGCGCGCCGGCGGGGAGCGCGTCGTAGGTGCGGATGCCGGAGGTATCTGTCTTCCAGCCCGGGAAGGTCTCGTAGACCGGTTCGACCTCTGCGAGGACGTTGAGGCTCGCGGGAACGCCCTTGAGGAGCTCGCCCTTGTGTTTGTAGCCCGTGCAGATCTTGATCTCATCGAAGTCGTCGAGAATGTCGAGGCGCGTGACGGCCATATAGTCGATGCCGGAGAGGAGGCCCGCATGGCGGACAACAACGGCGTCGAGCCAGCCCGTGCGGCGGGGACGCCCTGTGACGGTGCCGAATTCATGACCTGCCTCGCGCATCTTCTCACCGATCGCGTTCAGCTGCTCGGTGGGGAAGGGACCCTCGCCGACGCGTGTGCAGTAGGCCTTTACCACGCCGATGACCTTGTCGATCTTTTTCGGTGCGACGCCCGCACCAATGGTGACGCCGCCCGAGATGGGGTGCGATGCAGTGACGTAGGGATAGGTGCCGTAGTCAATATCGAGCATGGTCGCCTGTGCACCCTCAAAGAGCACCTTGCGTCCCGCGGCGATCTCCTCATTGACGAGAGGAATGGTATCGGTGACGAGCGGGCGCAGACGCGCGGCGTAGCCCTGATACTCCTGCAGGACCTCTTCGTAGACGAGCGGCGCGTGGTCGTAGACGGAGACGAGTTCTTTGTTCTTGCTCTCAAGGTTTTTCTTGAGCTTTTTCGCAAATTCCTCGCCGTCCATGAGATCGCAGACGCGGATGCCGATGCGGTTGTCGCGGTCCATGTAGCAGGGGCCGATGCCATGCCCCGTTGTGCCGATCTTGTCCGCGCCGCGCGCCGCATCACCAATGCCGTCCATCAAGCGGTGGTAGGGCATGACTACATGTGCACGGTCGGAGATGCGGATGTTCGAGGTGTCGATGCCGCGCGCCGCCATGGCGTCCATCTCCTGCAGGCAGACCTTGGGATCAAAGGCGACGCCGTTCGCGATGATGTTGTGCGTGCCCTTGTAGAGGATGCCCGACGGCAGGAGGCGCAGCTTATACTCCTCGCCCGCAGCGACAACGGTATGCCCGGCGTTGCAGCCGCCCTGATAGCGGACGACCGTGTCCGCCTGGCTCGCGAGGTAGTCGACGATCTTCCCTTTGCCTTCGTCGCCCCACTGCGTTCCGGTAATAACGATGGTTGACATGATAGAGTCCCCCTTATTTCTTTCTCTTAGAGATCAAAGCGCGCGAAGATGGAATCCACATGGCGCAGGAAATAGGTGTAGTCAAAGCAGGCGTCGATTTCTTCCTTCGTGAGGTGTGCGGAGATGTCCGCGTCCTTTTCGACGTTCGTGCGGAAATCCTCTTTCTCGAGCCATCGCTTCATGGCGTTGCGCTGCACCCAGACATATGCTGTCTGCCGCAGGACGCCCTTGTTGACGAGTGCTGTGAGGATGCGCTGGCTGTAAATGAGGCCGCCTGTGCGGTTCATGTTGTGCAGCATGGCATCGGGGTAGACGAGGAGTTTGTCCACGATGCCGGTCAGCTTGTGCAGACAGTAGTCGACGTTGATCGTCGCGTCGGGCAGGATGACGCGCTCGACGGAGGAATGCGAGATGTCGCGCTCGTGCCAGAGGGTCATGTCCTCGAGTGCCGCAACGGCGTTGCCGCGGACGAGGCGTGCCATGCCGGAGACGCGCTCGCAGTTGATCGGGTTGCGCTTGTGCGGCATGGCGGACGAGCCCTTTTGTCCCGCCTTGAAGAACTCCTCTGCCTCGCGGATGTCCGTGCGCTGGAGGTTGCGGATCTCGGTCGCAATCTTTTCCATTGTACCCGCAATGATGGCGAGCGTCGTGACAAACTCGGCGTGGCGGTCGCGCTGGATGACCTGCGTCGCGAGACGGACGGGGGTCAGCCCGAGCCGTTTGCACGTGAGTTCCTCAATGCGCGGGTCGATGTTGGAGTAGGTGCCGACGGCGCCCGAGAGCTTGCCGACAGAGACGGTCTCCTGCGCGCGCGTGAGGCGTTCGATGTCGCGCTCGATCTCCGCGCTCCAGAGGAGCATCTTCAGCCCGAAGGTCATGGGCTCTGCATGGATGCCGTGCGTACGTCCGATGCACGGCGTATGACGGAACTCATCTGCGCGGCGGCGCAGCACCGTACGGAATGCGCGCAGATCATCGAGAATGATCGCGGCGGCATCGCGCATCATGATGCAGTATGCCGTGTCCTTGACATCGCTTGAGGTGAGGCCCTTGTGGATGTATTTTGAGTCCTCGCCGACGTTCTCCTCGAGATTCGTGAGGAAGGCGATGATATCATGATCGGTGACTTTTTCGATCTCGTTGATGCGAGCAACATCGAACTTTGCGTTTTTTTTGATATTCTCGACGGCTGCGGCGGGGATCTCCCCGAGCTCTGCCATCGCCTCGCACGCGGCGATCTCCACGTTCAGGATGGTCTGCCACTCGTTCTGGATCGACCAGAGATGCCCCATCTCCGGCCGCGTATAGCGTTCGATCATTTGCTTCCTCCTGGCTGCATGAAAGACGTAACTCAACATTCTTATCATATATCGACGAGACTGGAATGTCAATCGTACGGATTCGATCGGTGCAGGGACGCAGCGCGGAAGAAAAATTGGCCTCTATCATGTCCATTTCAGATTCTTTGCGCTATAATATAAGAATGAAATACTTGATTTTGAGCAACCCCGAAGGTTTATGATGAACCACAAATGCAATTGAGAAAGGGGCATCTATGGAAGACGAAAACCAGAACCAGAGCGGTATGAAACGCCGTACCTTTATCAAAGCGGCTGCGGCTGCCGGCGTGCTCGCCGCGGGCGGCGCAGCGCTCTTGCAGATCGGCGCATTCCGACGGCTCCAGGAAAACGCGACGCGGCAGTTCCCCGGTGTGCTCTATACGGAACGCCTGCGCCAGATCGTGACGCAGGACCCCTCGCGCACGCGCATGCTGATGTGGGAGCTTACCTCGCCTGCGGAGGAGGATCTGACCGTCGAACTGCGCGTGCAGGGGGCGGACGAGACAAATGTACACCATTTCCCTGCGTCGAATGATCGCTTTATTGATGACGAGATCGAGGTCTATCAGTACCGCGCCGAGGTCAATCATCTGACCCCGGGCACACACTATCAGTACCGCATTACATCGGAGGATGCGGCGACGGATTGGCAGACCCTCTGCGCGCCTGCGGCCGATGAGCCGTATAAGATGCTGATTTTCCCCGATACACAGTCCAGCGACAACTATGCAGACTGGAAGGAGATGGCGCATCTTGCATGGGCGCGCAATACGGATGCGGCGCTCTTTGCCTGCATGGGCGACCTCGTGGACAACGGCGAGGATCGCCTGCAGTGGACCGACTTCTTCGGCGGCGTGGAGGAGATGCAGCGTGTGATCCCGATGGCCCCGCTGATGGGGAATCACGAGACCTACGATCTCAACTGGAAGGAGCGCCTGCCGGAGGCGTATCTTCACTATTTTGCAACCCCGCCGAACGCGAGCACGGAGTTCGACCGCTATTATTACTCCTTTGACTACGGCGATGTGCACTACATCGCACTCTGCACGCAGCAGAGGGAGATCGGTGCGTTCAAGGACGGGCTCGTTGCCGAGCAGCTGGAATGGATCCGCCGCGATATGAGGGCGCACCGCAAGAAGTGGAATATTGTCCTGATGCACAAAGACGTTTTGCAGTACCGCATTCATGGGCGCCCGGAACGGACGGAGGGCATTGATGACGACAACGGGCGCGTGTGGATGCCCGTCTTTGATGAGCTCGGCATCGACGTCGTCTTTTCGGCGCATCTGCATACGTACCGCAACCGCGGGCACATCTACGGGTTCCAAAAGACGCCGGACAAGAAGGGACCGCTCTACATCCTCACGGGCGTTGCGGGCAATGTCCGCTATCCGAACCTCTGGATCGATCATCCCTTCGACGAGGTGACGCTCCCGCAGCCGGAGACGGACAACTATCTCACGATGGATGTCGGGAGGGATGCGATTGAGATCGCGTGCTTCCTGCCCGACGGCAGAGAGATGGATCGCGTGAAGGTGACGAAACGGTAAGGCGTATCGTCCGTTGTGTAAGGGACAAAGAGGGACTGCTGCACGAAGCTGAAGCTTCGTGCAGCAGTCCCCGTCTTTTTTATATGCAATTGATATACAATTTTAGTAAACCGACATAGAATATTATGGTTGACAATAAATAAAATAGCGAGTAAGATAAAGCAAGTTTATGAGTCTATCAGTTTTTATGGAGGTATCTAAAGATTATGAAGTTACGTGAAGTAATCCTATGCGGACTATTTATCGCGCTCATTACGGTCGGGACGTTCGTGCGCATCCCTGTGGGTACGGATGTCTACACGCTGCAGTTCCTCTTTACTCTGCTCGCGGGGCTGATGCTCGGTGCGCGGCTCGGTGCGCTCGCCATCGGCACGTATGTACTCATGGGGCTCGTGGGGATTCCCGTGTTCGCCTCGGGCGGCGGTCCTGCCTACGTGCTTCAGCCGACGTTCGGTTATCTCGTCGGGTTCATCGTGCAGGGCTGGCTGACGGGCGCACTGGTGCGCCGCGGCGTACCGACGTTTCGTCGTGCACTTGCCGCGTGTGTAGCAGGCATGGTGGTGCTCTATGCCCTCGGCATCCCGTATTTCTATTTCATATCGAACTACATTATCGACGCGCCGATCGGTTTCTGGGTGGCGGTCTGGTACTGCGGGGTGCTGCAGGTTCTGCCGGACTTCCTGCTCTGCGTTGCGGCGGCGTACGTCGGGATTCGCCTCTACAAGGCGGGGCTCTGGATTCATGAGACGCAGGAGATGCAGCCGCGGAGCACGGCTGCCGTGCAGGGGGCGGCGGTGCATGCGAATCGCATGGATGCCTGACGGGAGGCCCATCATACATGGGTAAGGCGTTATTTGTCACGGGAACGGGCACGGACATTGGAAAGACGTATGTCACGGGGCTGATTGTGAAATGTCTCCGTGACGCGGGATTTGCAGCGGGCTACTATAAGGCGGCCCTCTCGGGCGCGGAGGTCGCCGCGGACGGCACGCTCCTGCCGGGCGATGCACTCCATGTGGCGCACGTTGCGGGGCTCAATGCGGCGGATGTCACCGTCTCCTATGTCTACCGCGATGCGGTCTCGCCGCACCTCGCGGCGCAGATCGAGCACCGGCCGATGGACTTTGCAAAGGTGGCGCAGGACTACCGCCGCGCGAAGGAGCACACGGACTATCTGACGGTGGAGGGGAGCGGCGGCATTATCTGTCCGCTGCGCTGGGACGGCGATGAGCACGTCGTCCTTGACGATCTCGCCGTGCGGCTGGGGCTCTCTGCCCTCGTCGTTGCCGATGCAGGGCTCGGAACGATCAATGCCGCCGTACTGACGGCAGAGCATCTGCGTGCGCGCGGCATTCCACTGCGGGGCTTTATCTTCAACAATTGGCAGGGCGGTCTGATGCAGGAGGACAATGTGCGGATGGTCGAGGAGATCACGGGAGCGCGTGTCTTGGCGCGTGTGCCGCACGACGCGCCGGAACTGCCGATGAGGGCGGATGCGCTTGCCGCGCTGTATGAGTAATGTGTGTTTAGGGAGGCACTGATAAATTCAGCTTGCGGCTCTTGACGCCTCTTTTTCCCGCACTTCGGCGGAAAATCCTTCACAGAGCACCTCTCTGCGTCCGATTTTCCACCTCGTTCGGACGAAAAATCTACGCCAATCCGGGGCCTGTTTTATCAGTGATTCCGTAGGAGGAGAGATTTTATGCCGACGATTGAGGAGCGTGACCTGCGCCATATCTGGCACCCGTGCGCGCAGATGAAGGACTATGAGCAGCTGCCGCCGATGGTGATCGACCACGCAAAGGGGGCATGGCTCTACGATGTGCACGGCAAGGGCTATCTCGATATTATCAGTTCGTGGTGGGCGAATCTCCTCGGACATACGAACGAGAAGATCGATGCGCGGATTACGGCGCAGCTGAGGCGGCTCGAGCACGTCGTCTTTGCGAATTTCTCCCATCGTCCCGCGATTGAGCTTGCGGAGCGACTGGCAATGCTCGTGCCTGCCGGACTGACGAAGTTTCATTTTAACGATAACGGCTCGTCCGCTGTAGAGGCGGCGCTCAAGATGGCGTTTCAGTACTGTCAGCAGACAGGGCGTACGAAAAAGACGCGGTTTATGTGTCTTTCCGAAGGGTATCACGGAGGAACAATCGGGGCGCTCTCCGTGGGGGGTATGGATCTCTTTGCCGAGATGTACAAGACGATGATGATGGACAACATCCATATCGAGGCGCCCAACTGCTATCGCTGCCCCTATGGGGAAACGCGCGACACCTGCTCCTGTGCGTGTTTTGAGCATGCGGAGCGTGCCTTTGCCGCACACGGACACGAGACGGCGGCGATGATCGTCGAGCCGCTCCTGCAGGGGTGCGCGGGGATGCGCATCTACCCCGAGGAATATCTCAGGAAGCTGCGCGCCCTCTGCGACGCATACGATGTCCTGCTCATCGCCGATGAGATCGCGACGGGGTTCGGGCGCACGGGACGCCTCTTTGCGTGCGAGCGCGCGGGCATCACGCCCGATCTCATGTGCCTCTCGAAGGGGCTGACGAGCGGCTATATGCCCACGGCCATCACCGTTGTCAAGGAAAAGATCTATGAGGCGTTTTATGCGGACTGGAGCGAAGGCAAGGGGTTCATGCAAGGCCATACGTATGCGGGCAATCCGCTCGGCTGCAGCGCGGCGCTCGCCGTGCTCGATATTCTTGATGAGGAGAATATCCTGGAGCGCGCGGAGGAGACGGCGGCATGGCTGACCGCACGAATGACGGAGACGTTCGGTGCGCATCCGAATGTCGGCGAGATCCGTCGCATCGGGTTGATTCACGCAGTTGAGCTGGTTGAGGATCGTGAGACGAAGCGTCCTTTTGACGGAGGACGGCGGCTCGGCTACGCGATCTATTGCCGCGCGCTTCGGCACGGGCTGCTCCTGCGCCCGCTCGGCGACGTACTTTACTTCAATCCGCCGCTGAACATCGGGCGTGATGACCTCAACACCGCCATCGCATGGATGAAGGCGTCGATGGATGAGGTGCTGGGGGCATAGGAACTCTGTAGAAGAAGTTGCTGCACGAAATGAAAAACTTCGTGCTTTGTGTGTAATGTGTGTTTAGGGAAGCACTGCGTGTATCAGTGCTTCCGTAGGAGGGGTCATTTTTATGCCGACAATTGAGGAGCGCGACCTGCGCCAGATCTGGCATCCGTGCGCGCAGATGAAGGACTATGAGGAGCTGCCGCCGATGGTCATCGACCACGCAAAGGGGCCATGGCTCTGCGATGTGCACGGCAAGTCCTACCTCGATATTGTGAGCTCTTGGTGGGCGAATCTCCTGGGTCATTCCAACGAGAAGATCAACGCGCGCATCAAGGCGCAGCTCGACCGCCTCGAGCATGTGATTTTTGCAAATTTCTCGCACCGCGGCGCGATCGAACTCGCCGAGCGTCTGGCGGCGCTTGTGCCCGAGGGGCTGACGAAGTTCCACTTCAACGACAACGGTTCCTCTGCGGTCGAGGCGGCGCTCAAGATGTCGTTCCAATACTGCCAGCAGACGGGGCGCACGAAAAAAATCCGCTTCATGTGTCTCTCGGAGAGCTATCACGGCGAAACGATCGGCGCACTCTCGGTGGGGAGCATGGATCTCTTTGCCGAGATGTATCAGCCCATGATGATGGACAACATTCACGTCGAGGCCCCCGACTGCTATCGCTGCCCCTTCGATAAACAGCGCGGGAACTGCTCCTGTGAGTGCTTTATCCATGCGGAGCGTGCCTTTGAAGAGCATGGACACGAGACGGCAGCGATGATTGTCGAGCCGCTCCTGCAGGGCTGCGCGGGCATGCGCATCTATCCGGAGCTCTATCTGCAGAAGCTGCGTGCGCTCTGCGACGAATACGATGTTCTCCTCATCGCCGACGAGATTGCGACGGGATTCGGACGGACAGGGCGGCTCTTTGCATGCGGGCGTGCGGGTATTGCGCCTGATCTCATGTGCCTCTCGAAGGGGCTGACGGGCGGCTACATGCCCATGTCCATCACCGTTGTGAAGGAGAAGATCTACGAGGCGTTCTACGCCGACTGGAGCGAGGGAAAGGCGTTCATGCACAGCCACACCTACGCGGGCAACCCGCTCGGCTGTGCAGCGGCGCTCGCCGTGCTCGACATCCTCGATGAGGAAAATATCTTGGAACAGGCGGAGAATACGGCAGCGTGGCTGACGGAGCGTCTCAGCGAGACCTTCGGCGCGCATCCGAACGTCGGTGAGATCCGTCACATCGGGCTGATCCATGCGCTCGAACTTGTCGAGGACCGCGTGGAGAAACGGCCCTTTGACAGCAAGCGCCGCCTCGGCTACGCTATCTACCGCCGCGCACTGCAGCACGGACTGCTCCTGCGTCCACTCGGCGATATTCTCTACTTTAACCCGCCGCTGAACATCGGAATGTCCGACCTCGAGATTGCCATCGACCGCATGAAACGCTCGATGGATGAAGTACTCGGCGCATAATACACGGCAAATAAAAAGACGCACTCCTATGAGTGCGTCTTTTTATTTGGGAATTTTCCGTTGGCTTAGAAGCTCCAGCGCATACCGGCATCCATGCGCCATGCGGTTTTGATGTCGCCGCC